>Ga0206131_10002615_pt1 | contig 21564 bp, 24 predicted proteins | sample Helgoland_Spring_FD_148636 | JGI IMG/M metagenome (GOLD analysis project Ga0206131, IMG submission 148636) | Pelagic subsurface seawater microbial communities from Kabeltonne, Helgoland, North Sea - Helgoland_Spring_Bloom_20160517_1 | ecosystem: Environmental > Aquatic > Marine > Epipelagic ...
ATATACAAACGAGCAAGTCGAAGACTTGATGAAATGCATGGATCCTAACGAAGGATACTTACATTTTGCACGTAAATTCGCCTACATTCAACATCCTGTAAGAGGTAAATTGTTGTTTGATCCTTACGAATACCAGTTACGTTTGATGCACAGTTATCATAATTATCGTTTTAATATCAATATGATGCCTAGGCAAACAGGCAAGACTACGTGTGCTAGTATCTACCTAGCATGGTATGCAATGTTTAATCCAGATCAAACTATTCTTGTTGCTGCACACAAGTACACAGGTGCGCAAGAGATTATGTCACGCATACGATTTGTGTATGAAACATGTCCAGATCATATTAGAGCAGGTGTTACAAGTTACAACAAACAGTCAATTGAATTTGAAAATGGATCACGTATTGTTGCACAAACAACAACAGGCAACACAGGACGTGGTATGAGTATCTCGTTACTATACTGTGACGAGTTTGCATTTGTGCAGCCAAATATTGCGGAAGAGTTTTGGACTTCGATTTCACCTACACTAGCAACAGGTGGTCGTGCTATTATTACCAGTACACCCAACAGTGACGAAGATACATTTGCTACTATTTGGAAACAAGCAGAAGAAAAGTTTGATGCACACGGCAACGAGCAAGAACTAGGTTCAAACGGATTTCATAGTTTTGTTGCACAATGGGATGAACATCCTGATAGAGATGACAAGTGGAAAGAAGAAGAAATTGGACGCATCGGTGAAGAGAAGTTTAGACGTGAATACGGTTGTGAATTCCTAGTATTTGATGAAACACTAATTAATTCAATTAAACTTGCTGCCATGGAAGGCGGCAATCCTGTACTCAATATGGGACAAACACGATGGTACAAAAAACCAACCAGCCAATATACATATGCTGTTGCACTTGATCCTAGTATGGGCACAGGAGGTGACTATGCTGCAATACAAGTATTTGAATTACCTAGTTATGAACAAGTAGCAGAATGGCAACACAACCAAACTGCTATTCCCGGACAGATTAGAGTACTTGCAGACATATGCAAATACTTAGAACAAGAAACAAATAATCCACAAGGTATATACTGGAGTGTAGAAAACAACGGTATCGGCGAAGCGTGTCTTATTGTTATTAACGACTTTGGTGAAGAGAACATACCTGGTTTATTTGTTAGTGAACCTATGCGCAAAGGACATGTTCGTAAATTCCGCAAAGGATTTAATACTACACACAGTACAAAGGTAACCGCTTGTAGTAGATTAAAAACAATGATAGAAAATGATAAAATGGTTATACATTCTAAACCATTTTTATCAGAACTTAAAGGGTTTGTTGCAACAGGATCAAGCTTTCAAGCTAAGTCTGGCATGACTGATGATTTAATTAGTGCTACACTTCTTGCTATACGAATGATGGCTGTACTTAAAGATTGGGATCCGCGAGTATATAATACGTTTACACAAGCAGATGATTTAGAAGACTACGATCCGCCCATGCCTATATTCGTAAGCAGTAACTATTAGATAAATACAATATGAAAAACTTGAATACAATATCAGAAGACCTGTTTAATAAAATTAGAGGAAGATTTCCTAATTTAACTATTGGCGACCAAGATGGTAATATTGTTACCGAGCCGGCTGCTGCAAGATTTTTTGATTTTGAATATAAAGAAGACGGTAACTCGTTAGGTTCGATATCTATCTCGTTATCAGAAGACGACGGAATCAGTATTATATATTCAAGAGATTTTATTAACGATCAAGATAAAATAACTCAAAAAAATTGGTATAACTTTTTAAAAGAATTACGTGAATTTGCAAAGAAACGTTTACTAAATTTTGATGTGAGAGATATTAATAAAACAAATTTAACAAAAAGAGATTATAAATTTTTAGCAAATCGATCTAGGGACGGACAAATGACAGAATCAAAACTTTATGGCACAAGTCGCATTAGCTATCAAAAAGTAGGCGAAGCACGTATTGTAATTAAACATACAGAAAGTATCAACCAAGAAAGTGCAACAGGACGCACACAAAAAATTGGTAAGATCTACATCGAATCATCCGATGGTGAAAGATTCCGTTATCCTTACAAGCACCTAAGTGGTGCAAGAGCAATGGCACGTCACGTAGCAGAAGGTGGCAACACATATGATGACTTTGGTAAGCACATTGTAGGCCTATCAGAAGAAATGGGTAAACTACGCAAGTTTAAAAACTACATGGGTCGTTCAGCTGTAATGGCAGAAAGTCTAGCAGGGTACGTAGATGTTGTCAAAGAGCGTATTGCTACAGTTAAGAAAACAATTGAGTCACTTCAGAAACCAGCATACTATGCAGAAACTGTTGCAGCATTTGAAGCACCTATGCTAGAAGATGTACCAGCAGATGTTAAAGAAAATTGGATTGACCAATTAACTATTAAACAGTTTAATGAAGAATTAGCAGATGTATTTCCATACATTTATAAATTAGTAAGCGAAGCAACTCGAGCAGCAGAACTAGGACCAGATGATTTAGTGTCAGAAGATAGTAAAGACGAAGAAGTAGACGAAACAGATAACAGCAAAACAACACTTACTAAAGAAGAAATTGCACTTGAGCAAGGCTTTGAAGAAATGATGGGTCAGTTTGCAGAAGGCAACGACGACACAGACGAAGGCGCCGAATATAGAGATGCTCGTTTAGCAACTATTCAAAAAGGCAGAACCGATCGTTTGAATGCTATTCAAAAAGGTAGAGATGATCGAAAAGCAGAACTTCAAAAGTCTAGAGATGAAAGATCAATTAAAAATCGAAAAAAAGAAGATGACGACGAAGCTGATTTAGATGAAGCATATATTAAAACATCTAAAGATGCAAGTGATGCACTAGGTGTGTTGCGTGGCAAAGGCAAAAAGATCGAAACAGGTGACGGTGAATACGACGGCAACTTAGCAAACGAATATGCAAGTGAAGTATGGGATGTCTATTCTTGGATTGAAGCAAGAACAAGCGGATTTCAAGGTATAGATCCAAAGTTTCAAGAAGCAATCGATGCAATGATGGAGTTGCGTAAGGAAGCAAAGAAATTAGAAACTCAACCAGGCTCAGGTAAGAACGGTAAGTTTGGTAATCAAATTGTAAACACATTATATCCTGTAATGCAGTATATAGATGCACACGACTTTGATAAAAAAGAAGATGACGACACAATGGATGTCAAGATCAATAGCAAAGGCCAACTAAGCAAAGACGACGGCACTGAAGAGCAAAAGACACCATTAGGCGAGTTTATCCTTAGTTACTTTGATCGAGAAAACGGACAGTTTCCAAAAGGCGAAACAGCAGTACTAACAATGGTAGAAAAAGACTACGGAGAGCAGTTCATAGAACCTGCTAAGGCATTTATTGAACAAATCACAGCAAAGTTTGACGAGTGGCAGATGCGCTCACAACCACAGCAGATGGAAGCACCAGACACAGGCGATTATGACAGAATGAGAGAATTAGCCGGCCTAAGATAATGCAAAAAGTCTGGATCTTCGGAGATAGCTACGCTAATGATTCTTACAAAGCAACATATCCGTGGGCTGCTCAACTTTCTCGAACTTATGATGTAAAAAATTATGCTATTGGGGGCACTGGTCCCGAATACATGATGCAACTTTTTCGAGATGCAATACAAGATACAGAAACTGACGAGTTAGAAAAAATTAATCTAATATTTTTCTTATCAGGTGATGATAGAAAAAACTTTAATTTTACTATGCGGCCTGAAGATCAATCAATTATGATGAATGTAATTTTCGGCGTGAATGATGATTTATATATAAAAAGGACAATTGCAAAATATAGATCTTACAAAAAATTCTTACATAACTTTTATAAAAGATACTATTTACATAATAATTTACAAGATTTTCGACAGTTGCAATACGTAGGTATATTAAAAGAATACAGTGTGTTTTTTAAAAAAGTTCTAGCAGTAAATGTATTTGACGACCCGCAAGATAGTTTGTTATATAAAAAATTTGGTACTACAGTAACCGACACAGAAAAATTTACTTTTTGTAAAGGTCCTAGTTTATATAGTATAGAACAGAATATTAACAAAGAATTACCAAATCACCTTAGTCCAACTAATCATGATTTACTATTTAATGAAATGGTAAATTGGATAGATCATAATATATCTCCTAATATCAATAATTTGAAAAAAATCGCTTGACAAGATAAATAATATCGTGTAGTATATAAGAGTGCTATACATTTTAGGCACAAGAGCAACATTAGTTGTTCTAACATAGGCATAACATATAGGAGAAAAGGCACTATGGCATCATTAGCAGAAATTCGAGCAAAGCTCAAAGAACAAGAAGCCGGCGCAGGCGGTCAACGCACAGGCGGAGGCGACAACGCAATTTACCCATTTTGGAATATGGCAGAAGGCAATAGCGCAACAATGCGTTTCTTGCCAGACGGGAATGAATCTAACGATTTTTTCTGGGCAGAACGTTTGATGATCAAACTTCCATTTAGTGGAGTAAAAGGTGATACAAGTTCACGTCCAGTACAAGTACAAATTCCGTGTATGGAAATGTATGGCGAAACATGTAATATTCTTAACGAAGTACGTGGCTGGTTTAAAGATCCTTCACTAGAAGACATGGGTCGTAAGTACTGGAAGAAGCGTTCATACGTATTCCAAGGATTTGTTGTAGATGATCCATTAAAGGAAGATACTACACCAGAGAATCCAATTCGTCGATTTATTATTGGCCCACAAATTTTCCAAATTATCAAACAATCACTTTTAGATCCAGATATGGAAGAACTGCCGACAGATTACACTGCTGGTATTGACTTCCGTCTTAACAAAGGATCAAAAGGCGGCTATGCAGACTACGGCACAAGTAACTGGGCACGCCGTGAGCGTCCATTGAGTGACACTGAAATGAATGCAGTAAATACAAACGGATTGTTTAATCTTTCAGACTTCTTACCTAAGAAGCCAGGCGACATTGAGCAAAAAGTAATGCATGAAATGTTTGAATCAAGTGTAGACGGAGAAGCATACGATGCAGATCGTTGGAGTCAATATTTCCGTCCAGCAGGTATGCAAGCACGTACAGGTGATCCGCAACAAGCAGCAAGCCCGCAAGCTACAGCAACTAGCCAAAGCGCACCTGCTCCAACTCCAACACCAGTAGCTGAAACTACAACTGATACAGGTTGGCAAGAACCTGCTCCAGCAGCAGCTGAACCTGCAGGCGGAGCACAAGACATTCTTGCAATGATCCGCTCACGTCAAGGTTAATAACACAACTAAAATAGATTGCATGTATAAAGTGCAATCTATATTGTATTTGGCTTTTAGGAGATAATATGGCTAGTAAAACATTCGATCCAACGAAGTTCCGTAATTCGTTGACAAAATCTATTACGGGTATGAGTGCAGGCTTTAACGATCCAACTGATTGGATTAGTACAGGCAACTTTGCACTCAACTATCTACTAAGCGGTGACTTTCAAAAAGGTATTCCGCTCGGTAAAGTGTCAGTATTTGCTGGAGAATCAGGCGCAGGTAAAAGTTATATTGTGTCAGGTAACATTGTAAAATACGCACAAGATCAAGGTATCTTTGTTGTGCTTATTGACTCAGAGAACGCACTTGACGAAACATGGCTACAAGCACTAAAAGTAGATACAAGTGAAGACAAACTACTAAAACTCAACATGGCAATGATTGATGATGTTGCTAAAACAGTTAGTACGTTTATGGAAGACTACAAAGCAATGAACGAAGAAGAACGTCCTAAAGTATTGTTTGTAGTTGACTCACTTGGTATGCTTATGTCGCCTACTGAAATGGACCAGTTCCAAAAAGGTGACATGAAGGGTGACTTTGGTCGTAAGGCAAAAGCACTTAAAGCACTTGTTACTAACTGTGTTAACATGTTTGGTAGTTACAATGTAGGTATGTGCGTTACTAACCACACGTATGCATCGCAAGATATGTTTGATCCAGATGATAAGATCTCAGGCGGTTCAGGCTTTGTGTATGCAAGTTCGATGGTTGTTGCTATGAAGAAACTTAAACTTAAAGTAGACGCAGACGGCAACAAGACATCACAAGTGCATGGTATTAGAGCAGCGTGTAAGGTTATGAAAACACGTTATAATAAACCATTCGAAAGCGTACAAGTTGAAATTCCATATGAAACTGGTATGGATCCATACTCCGGTATGTTTGACTTAATGGACGCAAAAGGCTTGTTGGAAAAGAAAGGTAATCGGTACGAGTATGTTATGAGCACCGGCGAACCTATTCTAGAATTTCGTAAGCGTTGGACTGGCGAACTACTCGATAAAGTTATGGCAGATTTGCCAGCTAAGGAAGCACAAGTTGCAGCCGATGAAGCAGAAGCTGAACGGTTAGCAAGAGAAGCAGAACTAGCTGAATTAGATGCCGAATTGGTAAATACCGATGATAACTTAGTTGAGGAAATTGCTGAAAATGACTGAAGAGCAGATAGCCGAGATATGGACACTGTTTAAAGAATATCTAGATAAAAAACAAATTGAGCTAGTAGCAGAAAAATTTATTGATCTATTAGCAGATTATGGAACATCAGATCTTATAATGCAGGATTTAATTGGAATAGATAAAGATTTAGATAAAGCGGTAAATTATTATCTAGAACAAGATTCTGACTTATATGTTGAAGATGATTTTGACGAGGATTGGGATGAATAATGGGATGGTATAGTAATGTAAGCCGAGATATTAATCAAATACCGGCTGCTATACAATACTTCGAAAATGAACTTGTCCAGGCAAGAGCAGAAGTAAAACTCAAAGGTAATGTTGAACGTGCTGCTGCAGAAATGCCCGGTATTGTCGAATACCGTTTTAATCAGCTACAAGAAATTGAAGCAATCCTAAACTATTTAAATATCGAACTGCGTAGATTGCGCAGTTCGTTTTTTAAGAAATATCTAGAAAACTATCAACGAGCTCTGTCAAGCCGCGATGTTGAAAAATACGTTGACGGTGAGGCAGACGTTGTTGACTACGAAAAGATTATTAACGAGTTTGCGCTAATGCGTAACAAGTGGTTAGGTCTACTTAAAGGACTTGATCAGAAGCAATGGCAAATTACAAACGTTGTTAAGCTCAGAGTTGCTGGTATGGAAGACGCTACTTTGTAAATACTACATGAACAACATAGTATTAGTAACAGGTGGTTTTGATCCCTTACACTCAGGGCACATAGCATATTTTAAAGCAGCACGAGAACTTGGTGATCATTTAATAGTAGGTGTAAATAGCGACGACTGGCTTACACGTAAAAAAGGCAGACCCTTTATGTCTTTTGAAGAACGTTCTGCTATTATAAAAGAACTAGCATGTGTAGATCGAGTTATCGGATTTAACGATTCTGACGATACTGCTAATCATGCAATATTTCAATTACAAAGCACATCAGGGTCAAATACAAAAATTATTTTTGCTAATGGCGGAGATAGAACAAAGTCTAATATACCCGAAATGCAATATACTAATGTAGAGTTTGTATTCGGCATAGGTGGTGAAGATAAAAAGAATTCAAGTAGTTGGATTCTCAAAGATTGGAGTCAGCCTACTACTGAACGTGCTTGGGGTAGATACACTGTGTTAGACAAAGGCACAGGATGGCAAGTAAAGCAACTTGAGTTTTACGAAGGACATGCACTAAGCGATCAAAGACACTTTAAACGCAGTGAACATTGGCATGTAGTTGACGGTGTAATTAATATGTTCTTAGAAGATAAAGCCGGTAATCAAACTACTACATTATTAACACCGGGCGATAGTATTGATATTCCTACTGGGTATTGGCATAAGGCTGTAAATTTAGACACCAAAAGTGCAAAAGTTATTGAAGTATGGCTGGGCAACGAGCTTACTGAAGATGATATAGAGAGAAGAGATTAATGAAAGTATTTGTAGGATATGATCCAAGAGAAGACATTGCTTATCAAGTATGCAAGCAAAGTATTTTAAATAAACAACCAAACGCTGATGTTCGAGCATTAAAGCAACAAGAACTACGTGATGCAGGATGGTACAATCGTCCTATTGATAAGTTAGCAAGTACTGAATTTACCTTCACACGATTTCTTGTGCCAGAGCTTGCTAACTTCAAAGGTTGGGCAGTGTTTATGGATTGCGACATGATCCTTACTACCGACATTAAAGAGCTGTTTGATCAAGCAGACGACAAGTATGCTGTTATGTGTGTGCAACATGATTACACACCTAAAGAAGGCATGAAGATGGATGGACAAAAACAAACAATCTATCCACGTAAGAACTGGTCAAGTGTTGTACTATTTAACTGTGCGCATCCTAGTAATGCTAAACTTACACAAGATATGGTAAATGATACAGAACTCAATGGTGCATACTTTCATAGATTTAGCTGGTTAAAAGATGAAGAAATTGGCGAGTTAGATCATACATGGAATTACTTAGTAGGAGTGTATGACGATATTGAAACTCCAAAATTAATACATTATACAGAAGGAGGACCGTGGTTTGAAAACTACAGAGACTGTGAATTTAACGATCTTTGGAAGCAAGAATTATTTGATATGATGAAGTAGGTATGGCAATACATTTTAAAAATCCTAAAGCAACATTTATACATATTCCTAAAACGGGTGGCAGTAGTTTTGAACAATGGGTTTACGACAATATAAATCATGATAGACAACAGAAACACTGTACAATAACAGATGCAGAATCTGTATGGAATGATCTAGGTACAACTTTTAGTTTTGTTAGAAATCCTTATGCAAGGATAATTAGTTTATATCATTTCATTGGTCAAAGGGCACTAGAAAGAATTGAAATGCGTAAGCAAGGTTTACGCACTAAGAAAAGTACTAATCAAGAAGACGATATCTTAATAGCAGAATATTATAATAAAGGCTTTGAAAATTGGATAGTTGAACATAGTAGAGATATAAAAAATCCATTTGATTTAGGCATCTGGTTATATAAAAGAAAAACTCCCATGGTTCATTGGCTAGAACATAGAGTAGATATAGTAATTAAATTAGAAGAGATTAATAGTAGCTTACATCATTTAGAAAATATTTTTAAATGTAAAATAAAATTGCCTCATCTTAATAAAAGCAAGCATAAACATTATAGAGAATACTATAATGATAAAACACGTAATATAGTTACAGAATTATTTAAAGAAGATTTAGAAACATTTGGATATAAGTTTTGATATGCCTAAGTAAACATAAAACAGATGAATACGTCAATATGTTTGCACAAGGAGCAAACTTACCTATAGAAAATTATTCATATGATTTTAAACATAATCCTATAATGATACGTAGCATGGGAAAACGTAAACTTATACAATGGTGCTTAAAGAATAATCATACATTTTATTATATGGATAGCGGATATGTTGGCAACTATAAATCAGCAATTAATCCATTAGGATGGAAGAACTGGCATAGAATTGTAAAAAATAATATACAGCACGAACACATAATAGAAAGACCAGATGATAGATGGAAAAAACTACAGTACCCTATTGAAAATTTAAAACAGGGTAGACATATTTTACTTGTTACGCCTTCAGAAAAGCCTTGTAAGTTTTACGGCATATCACGAAATGAATGGGTAACTAAAACTATAGCAGAAATAAGAAAATATACCGATAGACCTATCAAAGTTAGAGATAAAGCAACAAGACCGGAACGTATAAAGAATACTATATTCGATGATTTAAGATACTGTCATGCACTTGTAACTTATCAAAGTATTGCAGCAGTTGAAAGTGTGTTATACGGTGTACCGGCATTTTCAATGGCACCAACAGCAGCAGATCCTGTCTGCGACAAAGATTTAAGCCTAATTGAAACTCCGACACTACAAGATAAAGATAAAATATATAAATGGGCTTGTCATTTAGCTTACGGACAATTTCATATTGAAGAATTTAAAAATGGAACAGCATGGAGATTATTAAATGAAAGTTAAAGCATTTATGATGACAGCAGGTCATAATCATGAAAGAGAAGTACTAAGGAATATGCACGACGGTATCGCATCTGATCTAATTCCTTCTAGTAAAAGAGAATTACGATATATTAGAGCTGTTAATAAAGCTAATGGCAGAGGAACAGGCGTTGAGTACGAGTATGGTGAAAAATATTCAAAATGCGATGTTGGAGTTATGTTTGGTAGTTGGAAACCCCAACGATCTAATATACATCACGTATGTAGATCTTCTATTGTTGAAAAATCAAATTGTTTTATTTGTATAGAAACACCTCTGTTAAATAGACGGGTACTCAAACCAAATACACATCAACGAGTTGGAATTAATGGCTTTTTAAATAGAGACGCTATCTGGGGCCCAGACATTGATCATAAAGGTGATCGGTTAGACAAACTAGGTATTCATTACAAAGGATGGAAAAATAAATCTGAAGGTCCTATAGTAATTGCTATGCAACTTGGCGGCGATGCAAGTTTAAGAAATAATGATATTAATCAATGGGTAAAAGATACAGTTAGCACGTTAAGAGCAAATACTGATAGGCCCATTGAAATAAGAACGCATCCGGCAGTAAGCGAAAAAGGATGGGCAGATCATGATGAACTTTTTAGACATTTTATGTTTAATAATTATAAAGATATATCGTTTACAAACGGAAAAGCACATCCTTGGGAAAATCAATTACAAAATGCATATTGTGTTGTAGCATATACAAGTGGATTAAGTATTGATGCTGCTCTTCAGGGTGTTCCGGTAATTGCATGTGATGAAGGCAATTTTGCTTGGAATATCGGAGAAAGAAAATTAGCAAATGTAGAAAACATGCAATTAGCAACAGAACCTCAAGTTCAACAATGGTTAAATAATCTTGCATACTGTCAATGGACACCTGAAGAAATGGAATCAGGAGAATGTTGGGCACATTTAAAAGAATCAGTAAATGAAATACTAAATTCATCACAGGACGACAATGACTAAGAAAACAGTAATTACATATCTTAAAGGAATTCCCAACGCAAAAAATAAAGAGAAAATAGATGTTTTAAAATTTTTTGCAGAAGGAGTAACTAAGTATGGAGACTTAGGTGTTGCATCAGAGCAACGCCGCTGGTCAAAGAGTCACGCTGGAGTAATACAAGGATTTGTACACAGTTCTAGTCCTAATAGTCCGCATTTGAAATTACGCAGAGAAGTGATTGATAAACAAATAGCAAATAGAAGACATGCTATTATTATTGATAGTAATTTATTTTTATATGCAGATCCTGGCAATAGTAATCATTATCTTAGATATAGTAGTAACGGCGTATTTCCTACTACTGGTAATTACTTTTGGGATGATCCTGATCCTAATAGATGGAAAAGTATCAGCCAAACACTAAATCTTCCACTAAAAGATTGGCGTACAAAAGGTAATCACGTAGTAATATGCTTACAAAGGAATGGTGGCTGGAGTATGCAAGGCTTAGATGTAATGAGCTGGTGCAAAAATGTAATTGCAAGAATTCAAGCAGTGACAGATAGACCTATTGTAGTTAGAGCGCATCCGGGCGATAAACGTGCAGTACAATATTTAAAATTAAATTATCCTAATGTTAAAACAAGTTTTACTCCAAACATTACAGATGATTTAAAAGATGCTTGGTGTGTTATAACATATAATAGTAGTCCCGGAGTAGCTGCTGCTATAGAAGGCATTCCTGTATTTGTATTAGATACAAATGCCGAAAATAGTCAAGCTTTTGAAATTGCAAATACAAAATTAAAAAAAATAGAAAATCCCTTAATGCCTGATAGACAACAATGGATTGAAAAAATTTCAATGAGTCATTGGAATTTTAAAGAACTGAGATCCGGGGAAGCTTGGGCGCATATAAGGAAATACATATGAAATTAATAGATTCTTTTTGCTACTTTAATGAAGCTGACTTATGTAAAATAAGATTAAATTATTATGCAGATATTGTTGATCATTTTGTAATATTAGAAAGCACACATACATGGCGAGGTACACGAAATACTCCTAACTTTATGGAAAATGTTTGGCCTTATCTATCACAAGAAATTCAAGAAAAAATTCATCATCGTATTATTGATCATCCTGATGAATGGCTTAATGAAGCAAGTTGGAAATCAAAGTTTGTTCAAAATAAAATGCGTGATAGTTTAGTTCATGAAGCAAGAACTATAGACGAAAATGCATATTTTGCATATAATGATTTAGATGAGTTTTGGGATAAGAGACGATTAACAGACATACTAGCAGCAGTTGACCAACATGACTATGTTGTTTGTTGGCAAGAATATAGAATAGTATTTGTAGACTGGATGGCACGATATGCAGGTTGGGGCGGCTCTAGATTTACAACATTAAATCGATTACCTGAAGAAAGGCCTATGAGCCATGGTAAATTTAAATATATAAAACATAAAGTATATTTTAGATTACATCCGATTGAAAACGGTTGGCATTTTAGTTATTTTGGCTCTAATGAAGCTAGAGAAGCAAAATTAAAAAGTATTAAAGATACTAGAAACTGGGAAACAAAAATAAGTAAAAGTTACGCACAAATTGCACAAAGCGTTACTACCATACACGATTGGAATAGCGTATATAGGAAAGCAAAACAAAAAGCTAATTTAATGGGAAAGCATATACGGTTAGATCCTGAACTAGAAACATTATTCTATCAGTATCCTGAATTTTTTAGTAATGAATATAAAAGAAAGTAGATAATGGAACATTTTTATCAAACAATTAATGGTTATATGAATGAAAGAAACACAGTCTTATTAGACTTTGTTATCGATAGTTTAAGTGAAAGTTCTATTTGGGTAGAGTTAGGAAGTTGGACTGGTAAAAGCAGTGCTTACAGTGTTGTTGAATTACTGAATAAAAATAAGTATGGTCAATTTCATTGCGTTGATACATGGAAAGGTAGTGAAGGAACAAATCAAAAAGATATGGATATTGTAAAAGAAGACACTCTTTTTGATGTGTTTAAAAACAATTTAAAACCTGCCGAAAAATACATAACTATGCATCAGATGATGAGTTGGGATTCGGCAAAATATTTTGAAGACGAAAGTCTTGATTTTGTCTATGTAGATGCTGATCACCGATATGAATCTGTTAAAAAAGATTTACACGCATTTTGGCCTAAAATAAAATCAGGCTGTTATTTTGGCGGAGACGACTATACAAAAGGTCATCCTGGAGTACAGCGAGCAGTTAACGAATTTTTTCAAAACAAAAATATGCGAGTTAAAAAATTAGGAAGATGTTGGTATGTACAAAAATAATTATGATTATATGGCATGTGTAGAAGAACTACTCCAGACTAGCGACAAAATTCATGCTGTAGATATCGGAGCAAATACTGGAGAGGTTACTAATATTATTAGTAGTCAATGGAACAATGTTACAGCGTTTGAACCGACACCTAACACATTTAAATTTTTACAAAACAATGTTAATAAAAATGTGACATGCAAAAACTTAGGCATATCTGATGCACCTGGTACACTTAAATTTATTACAGGAAAAGATCAAAGAAAAAATCAAATAGTTTCAAATAATTTTTCTAAAAAAGGATGGAACACTATTAGTATAGAAGTACAAACTTTAGATAGTTTTAATTTTACTGATATAGATTTTTTAAAAATAGACGTAGAAGGTCACGAACGACATGTTATTATTGGCGCAGAAAAAACTATTAAAACTTGCAAGCCTTTAATAGTAATAGAAATAAGTTTTGAAAATAAAGTCTTTGATAAAAGTATATCTAAAAATCATTCAGAGGCGCTAGATATATTGCAATCTTGGGGGTACAAAATAAAAGGAAAATTTAAACACGATTATGTGTTAATAAATTCTTAATTCCAGTAAGTCTCTTTTCTATTAACCATAATATCAGATGCTTTAGACTTGCCTGTATTTTTACGATCACCTTTCATATGATCAATCCATTTACCTAAAATTGTATTAATTAAAGGATGTCCGCCGCCGCCTGACTTTGCTTCTTTAAGATACATTTCTGCACTATAGTCGAGTACATTATTACTAACTGGTTTTAAATTTTTTAATAGATGTCCAAATACAAAACTATCGTGCCATTCAACTAATTTAAAAATGCCGTTTTCTGCATCTTCGTACATACGTTCGAACTCTTTAAGAAACTGATGACACACCGGATGATTTAAGTTCATTCCATAAAAGCCGCACTCTGGCCATGTTTGTGATCCTTTGCCTCTACCTACATATGTTATCCATTTATCTTCTGGAAGTAGATGTTTAAATTGTTCATATGACCAGTCGCTATGTACAAACGTATCTGCATCCATCCACACACACCAATCTTCACTGCGTTCGCATGCATCATACACAGCATAGGTTTTGTTAGCAAATCTTACAGCGTCCCATTTAAATTCTTTATTCCAGTCTTTACGTCCATTACGTGCAGGATGCTTTGCAATATTTCCATTTGCATGTGGAACATTTTTATATTTTTCTTTAAATGCATTTAGTTTTGGTAAAACTTCTTTAGCATTAAGTATTGTTATCTGTTCTGAATTAGGATTTACAGGTGAACAATCTTCTGCGTATACAAGTAATTTAATTTTAGGATCTACTTTTTCAGCAAACGAATTTAAAAAACGTTGGCCGTATAAGTCAAGTCCTGGCTTGTGAAAAGTTGTAACCACAGTTATGTTAGTCATATTGAATCCTTTGTAAATACTACTGGAGTATTTAACAATGAGATTTAGTTTATTCAAAGAATATGGTGCAATGAATAGCAAGCCTGTTTTTGAAGCTTTTGAAAAAAGTCTTCGTAACGCAGGACATATTGTAACCGAAAGTAATATGCATGCCGATGTTGCTGTAATATGGAGTGTGTTGTTTAACGGACGCATGACTGGCAACAAACCTATTTGGGACTACTATAGAAAAACAGGTCGTAACGTTATTGTACTAGAAGTTGGCGGCATCAAGCGAGGAACAACGTGGAAGGTAGGATTAAATGGAATCAACAGAGATGCTTACTTTGGGGATAATAATAACGATGATAGTCGTAAGCATCTTCTGGGACTTTTAGAAACGCCGTGGAGAACAAACGGCGAATACATTCTTATATGCGGTCAACACGACAAAAGTCTACAGTGGAAAAATATGCCACGTATGAGCAACTGGTTCTTAAATACATACGATGAAATACGTAAACACACAGACCGTCCTATAATATTTAGACCACATCCACGTTGTAGATTAGAACACATAGAACGTGGACTTAAACATGTATACAGACAGGAGCCTCAACATGTTCACGGCACTTATGATGATTTTGATATGGGCTTTGATAACATATATTGTACTATCAGCCATAGTAGCAATCCTGGGATTCATAGCGTCATCAACGGTGTTCCTAGTTTTGTTAGCACTAGTAGTCTTGCTTATGATGTAGGCAACGACATAGAATTCTTGCACGATATTGAAAATCCGTTGATGCCAGACAGAACACAATGGCTCAACGACTATGCTTATACCGAGTATACTATTGAAGAAATATCTGCTGGATTGCCATTAAATAGATTGACAAATATGCTATTATAAGTTATCTTATAGTATGCATGATAAAAACTTTACAATCGAAGATCTCCTTGAACTTATTACAGGCTTACAAGGAAAAGAAAAAATTGAAATAAATCCTACCGATACTACAATTATGTATAGTATTGCTAGGCAGGTTTTCAAAGGTACATCGTTAACTGATAGACAATATAATTTAATGCAGGAAAAACTGCAAAATTATAAAAATCAGTTTATAGAAAAAAATATTAATTTTGATCATGCTGTAAAAACCTTAAGAAATCCTTTGAGACATATAGATCGTAGTAAGTATATAAAAACTGTTATAATGAATAAACCCTTACACGGAATCGATAATACTCAAGAATGGTTAGAGGTAAGATTTCCTTTTGCAAAAAAACTTATAATGGTCATTAATGATATTCCTTATAAAACAAATGATACTTACCATCATGAAAAAGGTTCTCATGTACATTATTTTTTAAAAACTGAACAGATGCTCTTACGTGTAATTTCTGGATTTTTAGAAAAGAATTTTGAAATAGACAAAACATTAATAGAAGAATATCTTGAACTAAAGAAAATTAAAGATAATCCATTAGATCATTTACCCTGTATTTTTGAAAATAATATTTTTAATGTAGATGACAATATTGTTAACGAATTTAAAGAATATTCGTCATTACAATTAATTGATAGACATCGTAGATACGGATTAGTAAATTTAGATAAACTTGAAGCAAATAGTTTAATTACACAACTTGCTTATAGAGATGATACTTCGTACTTGTCTAATCCAACTGTCGAATCAATAGATAGTATTATCGAATGTATTTACACACTAGATAGATTTCCATTGCTTGTAATTTTAGATGAGCAAACAGCAGAGTCACAGATATATGAAATATATAACAGTATTAAAAATATTGTGTTAAATGTAGAGCAGTCGGTTTTGTTTAGACAAGAAGGACAAACAGAATTTAATAGTTTTGTTAAAGAAAAGAATCTTAATAATTGGGTTGACAACACTACAAAAGTAGTGTATATTAATAATAATAAACTTCCAAAAATAATGATTAAAAATGAATGGAAACCAATTACAACGCTAATGTTTGGTAGTAAAACAAATAGATATATTGATTCATATGTACAAAGTACATGCGATTTAATAATTTATAGAGACACAATGATTAGTCCTCTTAGAAGGTATTCACAATATTATGGCAACTTGTAAATTAATAATTGAAGACGAAGTAAACATTAAGATTGAAGGTCTTGATGTAGATGTGCGTCGAAAATTAGCAAACGCTCTTAAGTTTGAAGTGCCGTATGCAAAGCATATGCCACAGTATAAACTAGGACGCTGGGATGGCAAAGTTGCTTTTTTTGGTATTGGAGGCACTGGATACGTTAATCATCTTGATGTTGTACAAGAAGTACTTGCCAAGAATCGTGTGCAGATTGTTGATATTGAGGATAAGCGACATCCAATACAATTAGACTTTAAACCAGTAACAGAAACATACTGGAAAGATCAAGGTGTTGTATGGCCGGAAGGTCATCCAGCAGAAGGCGAAGATATTATTCTTCGTGACTATCAAGTAGAAGCAATCAACAACTTTTTAAACAATCCACAGAGCTTGCAACAGATTGCTACTGGTGCAGGCAAAACTATTACCACAGCAACGCTGTCACACATAAGCGAACCGTATGGTAGATCTTTAGTAATTGTTCCTAACAAGTCGTTAGTAGAACAAACAGAAGAAGACTATATTAACTGCGGTTTGGATGTAGGGGTGTACTTCGGAGACAGAAAGATGTTAGGTAAGACTCACACTATTTGCACTTGGCAATCCTTAAATATTTTGGACAAGAAGCATAAAGACGGAAGCGCAGTGTTATCACTGGCTGAGTTCTTAGAAGGTGTGAGCACTATTATTGTTGACGAAGTACACCAAGCCAAAGCAGAAGTTCTCAAGAACTTGCTTACACGCAACCTACGGAATGCACCCATACGTTGGGGACTAACTGGTACAGTACCTAAAGAGAAGTTTGAGTTTGAAAGTATTCATGCTAGTCTCGGTCCTGTAATTGGTAACATCAGCGCAAAAGAATTACAAGACAAAGGTGTACTATCACAATGTCATGTTAATGTAGTGCAACTAATAGATACAGTAGCACATGCAGGCTATCAAGAAGAATTAAAATATCTAACAACAAATACAGCAAGATTAGAATATATAGGCAAATTATTAAACACAATAAAAGACACAGGCAACACACTTATACTAGTAGATAGAATTAGTGCCGGCGAAGCACTTGCAGAACTTATACCAGGTGCAACATTTGTAAGCGGCGCTGTTAAAGTAAAAGATAGGAAAGAAACATATGATACAATTCGTGAAGGGGATAATGAAGTTATTATCGCAACCTATGGAGTTGCTGCCGTGGGTCTTAACATTCCTCGTATTTTTAACTTGGTTCTTTTGGAGCCTGGGAAATCCTTTGTAAGAGTAATTCAATCAATTGGTAGAGGCGTAAGAATAGCAAAAGACAAAGACTTCGTGCAAATATGGGATCTTACATCAACATGTAAGTTTGCGAAGCGGCACCTTACTCAGCGTAAAAAGTTTTACAAAGAGGCGCAGTATCCATTTACAATAGAAAAAGTGGATTGGAATTAATATATGAGAATATTAACATTAGAAAATAAATGCTTTGAGTTAGATGATTTACCTGAACAAATAGATGACGATATAAGATTTTCTGTTCTTGATAATAGTAATCCTAAAGAACCAGATTTCTTCTTTATACCGTTAATATTTTTAGAATCATTTAGCGCACCGGCGATGGTACTAGAGATAGACGGTCATGAAATTACAATGCCAGTTGACTGGAGTGTAGCTGTAGGATGTAGCGAAAGTGGAAATGATTTAGAAATATTACCATTAACTAGTTTAAATGATAGAGGGTTCGAAGCCTTCTTGTTTAATCCGATGACTAGTTATAAAACAGAATTTAAAGAATTAAAAATTGTAAATTTTTATTCTGATGTAAAATGGTACTTTCCAAAAGTAAAAAATGGACAATTACTTACTGTACCTATTACAACAGGCGAGGAACCTTTGTGCGCATATTTTATTAAAGAAATTAGTAGACAGTGCGAAGTTATAGAATACTCACTTTTAATTTAGAGAAAGGAAATAATATGGGAATCAAAGCAGGAAAAATTTGGGGTAACACAGAGTTGATTCATGCAAACGGAGCATTAGAGTTCCATCGCATTGAATTTAATAAAGGTTACAAATGCTCGGAACACGAACATCAATTTAAATGGAATGGCTTTTATGTAGAGTCAGGACAGATGCTGGTACGTGTATGGCAAGATGATCAAGGATTAGTCGATGAAACTATTCTAAACGCAGGTGACTTTACACAAGTAAAGCCCGGCAAGATTCACCAGTTTGAAGGTTTGGAAGACGGTGTCGCTTTTGAACTATACTGGGCTGAATTTAATCACGATGATATTGTAAGACGCACAAGTGGTACAGAAGTAAAATAATGAAAGTGTTTCCATTATCTGATTATTATTACATCAATGATGTTGTAAAACATATTGATTATAAAGATGTTATATTAAATGACATTTCTATGATGTCGATTGAGCAATCTAAATCAGATTTTGAAAACATTAGTAATTTTGATTATCGTAGAGACGATACTGTAAAAAGAGTATACGAACACAATTTTCGTAATCTTATAACTCCTTATGTTGCTGAACTAGGAAATAAGTTAGGATTTATTGAGTATTATATACATGGCTTTTGGTTTCAGCAGTATACAAAAAATGATTTTCATAGTTGGCATAATCATCATAGTTGTAATTTTTCTAATGTATATTTTTTAGAATTACCTAAAGGTAATTATGCAACCCAACTTTACGATATTCAGAAAAATAAAATTATTGAAATTGAAGGCGTCACTGAAGGTTGCTTACTTACATTTCCAGGTCATTATATACATAGATCTCCTATGCTAGAATCAGATACACGTAAAACAATTATTAGTTTTAATACAAGTTTTAACGAAGTAGATTACAAACGTATAAATGAGAATTTGAATGAGTAAACAAAATTCACCAGTTTAAGAATTTAGAAGATGGTGTCGCTTCTAAATACACTGGTTCGAATAACCACAACGACATTGTTCGTTGAATACTAGACACCGTAACAAGAAAGAAGAAGTAGAATGTTTAAAAATATAGACAAGAAGATGATGCTAAAACTTGCACTATTGCACGTTGTAGTTATCACAATTAGTAATGCACTAGTTGCAATTCCAGTAGAGATTGCTGGTATTAAATTAACCTGGGCAGCATTTACGTTCCCATTAGTTATTCTAGCAACTGACTTAACAGTACGTATGTTAGGTAAGAACATTGCTCGAGCAACTATTGCAGCAGCATATCCGATTGCAATCATTACAAGTATTGCAGTAGTACTAGCAGAAGGTGCACCGGAGAGCGTAGCAATGCGTATTGGCTTTGCATCAGCAACAGCATATGCAGTAGGTACAATGCTTGATGTATATGTATTCCAGTACTTTAGAGAAAACTGGTCAAAGCAATGGTGGATTGCTCCGGCGTTGTCAACAATCGTTGCAAACGTAATTGACAGCTATACATTCTTTGCAGTAGCATTTAATAACTCAGCAGATGAGTATATGGCAGCTAACTGGGTTGAAATTGCTACAAGTCAAGCAGGTTTAAAAATTGCTGTAGGTTTAATTATCTTCCTACCAGCATATGGGTTACTACTACGTTACATAAATGGTACGTTAGGTGATGTTCCAGTAAAAGCAACAAAAAAGGTAGCTAAGAAAAAAGCACCTGCTAAGAAGGCAAAATAGTTTGGGAAATTTAATTCCAAATGAGCCTTTGATATATGAGCGTAGCGACGGTGTTGTCTACGCTCATTATCGCGACAAGCCTGAGATACCTCGTTGGATTATAGGCGGGGATCCAGGTGCTGTTGCAAGAGCACAAGGCGATCTATTAGACTATGGCGAATGGCAAAACATGTGTCAGTTAGCAACACAAAATACTACACTAAAAAAATTAATGGACAAGCTAGTAACAACCTATTATATGGTAAAGGATAACAAATGAACAACTATATTTTTACAAGCGAAAGTGTAAGTGACGGTCATCCAGACAAAGTAGCAGATCAGATATCTGATGCACTAGTAGATGCTGGACTAGCTAATGGTGATGAAACAACTCGTGTAGCTATCGAAACGCTTGTAACTACTAATATGGTTACACTGGCAGGCGAAGTAAAGAATTTTAATGTAGATAATGTTAAAGAGATAGTACGAAATAAAGTCAAAGAAATTGGCTATGAGCAAGATGGATTTCACTGGGACAACTTAAATATCTATAATGAAATCCACGCACAAAGTGGAGACATTGCACTGGGTACAGATGACTTTGGTGCAGGAGATCAAGGCTTGATGTTTGGCTATGCTTGTAATCATACAGACAGTATGATGCCAGCACCTATTCATTACAGTCATGAGATACTAAAGAACTTAAAAGGCAAACGTGGTGCTATACTAGGACCAGATGCTAAAAGTCAAGTAAGCGTAGAGTACTATGGTGCTAGACGTGATGGTGTGATTAAACGTATTGATCAAGTTGTGATAAGTACACAGCACACAGAAGGCAACGTAGAAGAGGCAAGACATCTTTGTAAACTTGCCGCAATGGAAGAATTAGGAGACTTAGTCGATGAAAGAACTACATGGCATCTTAACCCTACTGGAAATTTCGTTATTGGTGGTCCTGACGGTGATGCAGGTGTTACTGGGCGGAAAATTATTGTTGATACTTATGGGGGTTTTGCTCCTCATGG
>Ga0206131_10002623_pt1 | contig 21533 bp, 29 predicted proteins | sample Helgoland_Spring_FD_148636 | JGI IMG/M metagenome (GOLD analysis project Ga0206131, IMG submission 148636) | Pelagic subsurface seawater microbial communities from Kabeltonne, Helgoland, North Sea - Helgoland_Spring_Bloom_20160517_1 | ecosystem: Environmental > Aquatic > Marine > Epipelagic ...
GTGGGCAACGCAACGCGACCCCAAAAAATTGGACAAAAAAAAACTGACTATAAAAGCCAGCTTTCGTTTTCCTGATTTTGAGATTATGAAAGACCTAATCTTTTCATGCGTCTTTTTTGTTCCCTTTGCATCTGTCTTTCAACTCGATTAGAAATTCCATTACATTGGTATTGTATTTTCGCTTGAATGTCTGCTTTGAAATTTCCCTTTCTTGAACGTGAAAGACTTGCTTCGGTTTTTACTTTTGTTTCGGTAATGGACTCCTCGATTTTGAAGAGTCCATTTTTGTGTGTTATTCTCGTTCTCATTATGAAAGTAATTTTCTAGTTTGAGACGTTATGATTTTATTAATGTCGTCTTTTGTTTCTTGTGTCAATTCGTGTGCAATATCGAAAGACTGACATAAAGTAAGGTAAATTTGTTTTGCAATTAAACAACTGCGTTTCGTGAAAACCTCGCATTTTGTTGCTACAATTTCGCCTTTGCTCATTTGCTCTTTTACTGCATAGCTCAATTTCACTTGTTGCTTATTTGAAGGAATGTATAAACCTTTTTTTGCACCTTCATAAATGTTAGTTACACCATCAAGTTCAATGCCTACCTTGAAAGTACTTCCCAAATTAAACGGAGTTACAAACTTGCTTCCACTTATTAATTGCTCGTTTCTTGTAATTGCTAAAAGCTTCGTAATTTCAACTGCTTTTGCAAGTAGTTGTTCTTTGGTTTCGCACTTTGTTTTTAAAGGTGCTTCCAATTTTCTTGTTTTGACATTGTCCCCTTTTTTTACGTCTTGGAGTAGAACTAAATTGAACTTTTTCATTGTGTTGGTTTTTTATGCATAGCGTTTTCATTAATCCGTTTTTTGAGTGGTCTCCTCTTTTCGCCATGCGATTAATAATAGTACTAAGTTAGTTATTCTTTAGACTTCTGCAAATTAAATTAGTAGAAATATTCATAAAGATATTAACAATAGCAAAAGATCATTGTTTGTAACTATTTGTTAAAAAATTAGGATAATTCAAGGTTTTTTTGTATGCACAAAAGTGTTGATAAGTATATGAAAAGTTTATTTGATAATATTTGCATTTGTCAGAAAAAAATTGTATAGTCCTGGCTGATGAGAATATGATCATTTCAATTGGTTAGAATCTAATCAACCCGGTAAGTGTCAACATGACACTAAGCCCTGCAGTTAGTGTATAAATGACACTAAGGTTTTTCTTTACGTCATTATGACACTAAGTCAGACGAGTAAGTGTTATTATGACACTAAGTACTAAGTGTTAATGTGACACGAAGTAAAGATAGTTAGTGTACAAATGACACTATGAAATTTCGTTTTGACTTTCCTCAAAAAATTGGTGGGGTATATTTTTTTTACAAAAGACCTCAAAATCTACATACACTTTTTTCAGGAGTCCTCGTTTAACATACCTAGGGATTGATTTAAGGAGTTTAAATACATGGGAGGGTACAAAGAGTCACTCTGTTACCGTTTGCATCTCCATACGCAGTTTTTCAAACAGCTTAATGATTTGCTTTACTACGTCAATTACTCTAGCTAATACTATATAGGAATAAATATATATAGCGTTTTTAGTAACTTTCTATATTCTACGGGAGTTACAGCTACGTCAAAAGTGGGTACATGACGTTCTATAAAAGTGGTAACAAAGTGATATATTATTACTATATTTGCTTTATGAAGACAAAGAAGGGTGTAGACCTGAGTGTTTGTGCTTATTGTAAGACCCCACTAGACGAGTACAGTAGAACTGTAGATCATCTATATCCCAAAAGCCGTGGTGGCAAACTAAGCAATTCAAATAAAGTACCTAGCTGTGGAGACTGTAATAAGCTCAAGGCTAATATGAGTGTCATAGAATTCGGGAGGGCTCTATCGGGACTTATCTACTATGAACAAACCAGACACAAGGAAAGCATCTCTTACTTAAAGAAGGTTAAGTTAAACGTAGAAAAAATAATCAATGACAGAAGAAAAAAATAGTATTGTATATGACCTCATTCTTTTAGAAGCAGATAGGGTTATGTCAAAGAAGAAAGCTGATAGAAACCTGTATTATAAAAATAATGATGGGGAGTATGTTGAGGTTGCCCAAGGGTACTCGGATGGTGCTGACCAGATAATAATGCAGCTGCTTAAAAAAAGAAAGGCAAGATATATGATTACCTTTATAGAGTCAATAGACATGCTTAATGAAGTAAAGCCATCATCTAATAGAATACTTAGGTTCTTTACTCAGCAAATGACATACGGCAACATGTTAAAGAATTACAGCCTTAGAGATATACAACAATGCACCGACATGAACATGAGGTATGTTATGAGTGCAATTAAAGAGCTTTGCGACATTGATGCCATAAGGTACTACGAAGAGAAACGAAGAAGAACATATATGGTAAACCCTATATACTTCTACAAGGGAACAATCAAGAAAGTGTTTTTCTCAATCAAAGAATACGATAAGCTACCAAAAAGGGATTTAAGCTTAAACATAATTAAAGAAAACAAATATGAACTTGATTAAACACGGGGCGAATGTCCATGAGTTAATACTAGAAAAAGGACAAGATAGGGTTGCGATGCTATCAGACTTACATTGGGACAATCCAAAATGTGATTGGGACCTACTTAGAAAACATTTAGACCACTGCAAAGAAAACAATATACCAGTAATGGTTAACGGAGACTTTTTCTGCTTGATGCAGGGGCGTGGCGATAAAAGATCAAACAAGAGCGATATCAGACCAGAACATAATAACGCTAAATACCTAGACTCCATTATAGAAACAGCAGTAGAGTTCTTCAAACCCTATGCCGAAATCTTGACAGTGCTGGGATATGGGAATCATGAAACGGCTATCATCAAGTGGCAGGAGACTGACATCTTGCAGAGGTTTGTCGACATACTAAACTACGAGTGCAAAACAAGCGTTATGACGGGAGGCTACGGAGGGTGGCTTATAGTAAAAAAAGAATTTAGAGGGTCTCTATTTCCATTCAAGATAAAGTACTTCCACGGATCAGGTGGTGGAGGTGTAGTAACCAAAGGGGCATTAAACCTAACAAGAGCACTAGAGGTGTTTGAAGGGTTTGATGTATTTACCATGGGTCATATACACGAAAACTCTGCTCGTAATGATGTAAGAGATGTTTTAGAGTCTAGCCCAAAGGTAGGGTATAGAGTTAATCATAAATACATTCATTCCATGATCACCGGGACCTATAAAGAAGAATATGGAGATGGGTCTAAAGGATGGCACGTAGAGAGAGGGGCTCCTGTAAAACCGATAGGAGGGAGAATGATGATACTAGGTGTTGATAGGGCCAGAACAAACGGAGAAGACAGTATAAAGAAGTGGGTAGACTCCAAAAGATTGATATAAATTAAAAGATTATATTTGTACCATGTCAAAGCAAATGAATAATTTAAAATTGTCTGAAAAACTAGAGAATGCCAAAAAAAAAGCATCATCTAGCAAAAAAAAGAGAACTGTAATGAGATCGTCTACTATGGATGGTGGAGAAATGAAATCCGTAGAACGAAGGAGTGGTAAAAGGGTTGAAACATTCAAAAAGAAAGACACTGGTTACAAATCTCGTCAAGTCACAGGTAAAGATGGAGAAATAAAATCTACAGTGACAAAGACTCCTGGATCACGAGAAGTGGAAAGAGAAAGTAAAAACCGAGCTGTAAGAAAAGAAAATTATCGCAAGGAAGGGGTTAAGACAAAAGTAGTTACCAATAAGAAGACGGGAGAAAAGGAATACACCTTTAAAAAGAAAGGTGAGAAAAAAATAAAAGGCGAAGCTGCAAAATCATTAATTGAATTTGAATCTAAAGTGCCCATGAAGTACAAAACTTCAAACCAAGCAAAAAAATAGAAATTATGGCAGGATATAACAAAGATGACGTAAGAAAAGACACTACAGGACGGGGAAAAAAACGATCTGTAAAAGTAACTGGATACGGCAAAGACAAGGTAAAAAAAGTCTATAAAAAAGGCAAGCTTGTAAAAAGCAAAACAGGAACCCTTATAACTAGAGCTCAAGAAAAAGCTAAAGAGTTTTTTGGTGATCAAAAAGAAGTTTATGACGCTAAAACAAAAGCCAAAGATGCTAAAGCAAAAGCCAATCAATCTTCTACAAAAGCAAACATGGCCAAAGCAGAAGAGGCTCAATCTAAAAAGATTATAAAAAAGGTTAGGAGAAACAAACTATAACTATGAGCTCAAAGAAAAGAGGAAAGGCAATGATGGCTATTCTTGTCGGAAAAGACATGGGCAAGAAAGATGGTAAAGGAAAAAAATGTAGTAAATGCAAAGGCAAGTGCTCTTGCGGTAAATATTAACTTATGAAAGCAGGTAAAAAAATATCTAAAGTAATTCTCGAAGGAGATGATCCAAAAAAAGGATTTAGAGCCGCTTTTTCTTCTGCAAAAAAGTCGGGTAAAAAAACTTTTACATGGAACGGAAAGAGTTACACCACTACTACGGCTGAAGAGAAGGCTGAGAATATGAGTATGACCGAGTTGGAAAAAGAATACGACAAACATATTGACTTTGATGGTCCTAAATCAGGGAAACCAAAGAGTAAATCTCTTAAGAAGTCTACGGAAGAAATAAAAAAATCATACTATAATAAAATAGGAGAAGTGTCTAGAAAGAGATATAAGGGTAGTGAGCTAGATTTTGACTTTGAAAAAAATAGATATAGAGGTAATAAAAAATAAACAACCATGAAAGCAGGTAAAAAAATATCTAAAGTAATCCTAGAAGGAGGTCCTGGAGATAAGAATAAGAAAAAGAAAGCTCTCCAAAAAGAACAGGTTACATATCCAGTTCCCGGTTCGGTTAAAGGGGACATGGTTGTAGTTCCATCAAAACCATCTCCAAAGAGTTTATCCAAAAGACAAACTAAGCTCGAAGGTCTTAAAGCAGAGCAGGCAGAAAGAATGAGTGATCCAGACTATCAAGGTAGCGAAAAGATAATCAAAACGAAAGCGGATAGACAAAAGGATAGAACTGAAAATAGATCCATAAAAAAAACTGACAAAAGCTATAAGAAAAGAAACAAGAGAACTCTTGCTGATAAAATGGAAAGATTTAAATTGGAAAGAAAGAAAAAGCGCGCATTCAGAAAGGTTAAACGAAAAGAAAGACGGTCTGATAGAAAGAAATGTGATGTTCCTGGGGCAAGTGAAAAGGCTTGTAAGGATAAGTCTTACGAATAAATTAATAAAAAACAGAATTATGTCAAATAAAAACTTTGTACCAAAAAACGTAAAATCCAAAATGCTTAAGGGTGATTTCCCTACAAAGACGAAAGGAATTGGTCAATCCGCAGGTAAAGCAGGCAAGGTAGGTAAAATGAAAGCTCAAACTACAGAAGACGCTGTAGAAGAACAAATGAAAAAAAATGTTGAAGGATTACCTAAATCGAATAGACCTTTACCTTTTTCTTAATAATAAAATATGATTCATACTGATAAAGACAGTATGATTAAAGGGCATATACCCACGGAGGCGTGGAAGCCATCACATGAAGAATTCCAGTATCCAAAATCATTTGTAGACTGGATAGATAGTATAAATTCTGGTTGGCAGAACAAGAAAGAATTTAAGCCCTTTAGTCTTTACTGCGAACAAGCAAAACAGTGGCTAGAAGATAAGACCACAATCTTGGACTTTGATAACGAAGAAGATCAATACGATTGGCTGTTTCAAGAGATTCAAAGATGTAAAGATAATACCCTATACTTCTGTAACAAATACGGATTCATAAAAGAAGATAAGTCTCAAGGAGGAATGCTAAAGTATTCTGCCTGGGAAGCTCAAGAAGTTCTTCTGTTTCTATTTGACTGTGGTTATTCTATGATGATAGGCAAGGCAAGACAGATTGGTTTTACAACAACCATGTGCCTGGCAGGAATGAAGAGAGTAAATCTAAACAAGTCATACTTCATTAAGTTTGTAACTCACTCAGAATCAAAAGGTATAGAAATTTTCCGAGATAAAGTTAAATGGACATACACTAAAATACCAGAATACATTGCTCAAGATGTAAAGAATTGGACAGATAAAGTAATGTCATTTGACAAGAAGGGACAAAAAAAGGGACGAGACGAAGGTGGTGCTTCAAGATTCCAGGTAGACAGCCCCCAGGTAGATGCAATTAATGGTGGTTCTCCATCTGCAGTGTTTGTAGATGAGATAGGTTTATTCGACATATTCGGAGAGATGATGCGTGAAGGTAGGCCCGCACTTTTTAAATATAACCCTGATACCGGGAAAATGACCATGCAACAGCAGTTCATGGCTTGGGGAACGGGAGGAGAAATGGACAAGGGTGGTTCTGTATTTGAGTCAGAGTTTAAGATGTGTTTAAGGCAATGGAAGGAGGGAAACTATGAATACGGTATTATACCTTTATTCTTTAATGCCTATGCAAGAAGGGGTGTTACGGATAAGCATATAAACAATGAGAGAAAAGCTTACATGGCTCTTGAAGGAACAAAGAAAGGAGAGATAGCAAAGGTTCAGTTTCATCAACACTACCCAATTACTGTAGATGACATGTTCTTACGTAAATCAAGAACTTTAGTTCCAATACATTTATGCAATCAAAGACTAAGCGATATATATGGAAAAGAGACACCTATAGAATATGGATACTTTGAGCCAATACTAGACATGTCTCAAGCTACTCCAGATCTAATGACTACTCATAGGATAGTTGGAGCAGAATGGATACCAACAAAAGGTAGAGAAGATATATCTACTACATCTGTTATAGTTCATCATCCACCACAGGGCGAGATATGGAAAAACAGATGGTATCAAGGGACTGACCCTATTAATTCAGAAACAGGACACTCTATGATGTCTAGTGCTATATGGGACGCATACACTAACTGTGTTTCATCTGTAGTGTTTCATAGAGACAGAAAGTTTAAACAAACTTATCTACAAGTACTACTACAAAGTTTATATTATGATCAATTAAAAAGAGGAGGAGTTAAGGAGCTTATAGAGAACAATATAGGTGATATGCATTTAGACTTTCAAGAAATACATGGATTCAGAAATAAGTTTACCGCAATGACTCAGCTACCAGATTATTTCCATACACATTCGGGCAAATGGTTCGGAATATCTAATAAGGCAAACACAGCTCCTCGTATCATAGCTAAAACAGAGGAAATGATTGATACGTATGCTGAGAGAATAGACATACCATGGATCTGGGAGCAGTTGAAAACTTTTGTAGAAAAAGATTTAAGAAGCTCAACAAGTCATAGGCAAACAAGATATCAAGCTGCAGATGCTAGGTATGATTATGATGATGCTATATTTTCAATAACATTCGCATATATAAATGCACAATCACACGCAAGGTATGAGCCTGAGAATATAAAGACTATAAATAGCACCAAGAACGTTATAACTAAATACGTTCAATCTAAAGAGACTAATTACAGAATGAAGTTAGCCCGGGTAGATAAAAAGACCGGTAAGATCCTTAAAATTATCAATTAGAAGATTTTATATCTTTACAAAAAAACAAAATGGCACTATCCGAAAAAGAAAAAAAAGACGAGTTTGTTAAACACTCTGAGATTAAAATCTATAAATCAAAAGCTAAAGAAACTGTAAGAGGTTCAGCTAGACATTCTTCAAAATTCTCTAATGAAAGAGCAATAGTAGAGGACACTAGAAAGCAAATTGATGTTTTAACTAAGCTTTCAGATCATGTTGCAGATTTAGAAAAAAGAGTTACACTTCTTGAAGGCGGCTCCAAGGATGAGGAACCTAAGAAGTAGGCCAATCTATACTAAACTGACTTAATATAACTTTGGTTTTATCAAATCCTAAAGATTTATTATTCCATATACATCCATGTTCATTTTCTAGGACCGTGGTATATTTGTCTTCTAATGAAAAGAAAAACTTAACTTCTTTTTTATTCATTTTCTTGTAAGACATCCTGGTGTAATTGTCATGCTCCTCGAACCCGCCTTTGTTTTTATTGTACCAATAAAGGTGATACTCTGTAACGTATCTGTCTGCTTCAAAAGCTGCCGTGATGTATGACTTTGCTATAAAATGTTGAGTCTTGTCGTCTATTACTTGTGAAAGTTTATTACTAGAGTATGACGAAGATGTACTCACTTATATATATTTATTGATTCAAATATAATAAATTAAAGCTGAATAATAACATCCTCTTCCATTAGTTCTTCTAAAGCTCTCTCCATCATTTCATCTTCTTCCGATAAAGGTCTAAATCTATTTGATAAAAAAAACTGATAAGGAGAATGATCTGATATATTAACTTCAGCCAACTTATATCCTAAAGTCATCCTTTGCCTTGTTAAATGCTTTGCGTCAACAACTGTGTATACTTCATCTCTCTGTATCCAGTCCCCAACAAAATCGCTAGGCTTAGCCTTGTCATTAACACATACAACTCTAAAACTTTCCATAATTCAACCATACTTAAAATTTAAAAACCCCCCTCCAGCAATAGTATGGTTGGTACGTTATGAGGATTTTGCCAAGAAGGGGATTAATATTTTTACCTAACCAACCAACTGATACAAATATAGAACATTTTTTAAAAAAAACAAAAGAAAACAAGAAAAAAGAAAAAGAAAGAAAGTGGACAAAGAAAGAAAAAGAAAAAAGAAAAAAAGAAAAGAAAAAAAAGTTTTCCCTAAAAAAGTTATTAACAAGGATGTATTTCTATGAAAAAACGTATTTAAAAAACATATATATTTGTACCGCTATGCACCGTGCATGGTTTAACATATAAACCAACACCGACTTGATGTCCGTGTATAATACATTTTTAAAATGGCTTTTAATTATCAATTTCCAAGAATTGGAAACGTAGACACAGCTCTACATTTAGACACTCCTGTTACTGCTGATACAGCTGTTGCTGGAGGAACAATTACAGTAAAAAACGAAGCTGGTGCAGATGCATTAGTTATTCGTGCTGCTGATTTAATTAGCTTTACAAACAGTGACTATGCTGCAGGAACACCTCACGCAGTAGATGTTACTCTTACTGGCGTTACTCTTGCTGCTAATTTAGTTTATTCAGTTACGGTATTTGCTCCAAACGTGATTAACTTCTTTGGTGGTGGTCGTGAGACTGGTGCTATTTACCAAACTAGAACTTATAATGTTTCTAGTGGGGCTACTACTCCTAGTGCTGACGATTTAAAAGATTTATTTATTGCTGCTATTGCTGCTGATTCAGGAGCTTATTTTTCAGCTGCTTCTGGTGGAGTAGGTATCCTTGAGATTACTGCTGCATCTGCTGAAGCTGGGGCACTAGAAATTACTGCACCTGCTGGAGCTACTACTGCTGATGCAACTGCTTTTGTTGCGCCTGTTGGTAAGGTTTCTGAACTTGAGGCTTATGGCCTTAGTGCTGCATCATTAGGAGGTACTCAGTATCACAGAATTGTTATTCAGCATAGAAAACTGATCAGAAGTAACGCTGTTAGTGGTCTTCAAGTGTTTGCTCCTGTAAACTCTATAGTCTTTATTCAAGACACTGGAGCTGGAGACACTGCTCAGGCTTTACTAGAAGATATACTTGATGGAAGCTATGCATCTAGCATCGCTAATGCTGCTAAGTATTTAGGTTGTCCAGAACTGTAATTAAATTTTAATTATATTTGTAGGGTAGGGGTAAAATCCTCTACCCTATTTTTTTATTAATTTTATGGCAAATAAAGAAGTTGAGATAATTCTTTTCGGCTTGGAGAGGGATGGAGACCTTAGAATAGAGTACCCAGAGCTATCTGAAATGGATGAATTTAAAGACTTAAAAGTTAAAGAAGTAAGACTTTGTTGGTTTCTTGGCAATAGAACAAGTCCAATTTACAAACTAGACAAAGCAAATAGACTTGAAAAAGCTCTTGAGCTTGTATATGGAAGAAGCTATAAATCTAGGGCAGACATAAAAGAAGTGTCTAACGGGAGCCTGCCAGATCATATAGTAAAAGGGGTTCATAGAATGGAGTCTTTTAATCCAGAGTACAGGCTTAGAGCAAAGCTTATGAGTCAATATATGTTTGATGTACTTAACGACATGATTATACTAGATAATACAACTCTAGCTACAATGGATGTTGATGAGAAAAAGAAATATACAGATTTGGTAGTAAAGATACATTCTGAGCTTCCAAACATGGTGAAGACACTAGAATCTGCTTATGGGGTCAAATCCGTAGAGAAGAAGACGAAAAAAGAGGTTCTTGTAAAAATTAATGACATATTGAGGTAATATGAGTAACATGTTCGGCAACAATAGGTTAAGACCTAATAAGCTTAAAGGGAAAAAAGACAAAAGCTACCACAGAGACTATGCGAAGTTTTGTTTATCAACAATGGACAACTACATATATAGAAGATATGTAAATAAGTGTTTGGTAAATTGGTCATTCTTTAAAGGCGGAGATGGTCAATGGATATTTGATGAGGACATTGAATCTTTCTTTTTAGACGAATCAGGAGACGTAAGAAATAGACTCAAATGGACAAAGAATGTTATTAAGCCTATGGTTCAGCAGTATGTTGGTAATGCTATAAGGCTTCAATATGACGCAAGAGCAGAGTGTATATCTGACTTTGTTATAAATAAAAGAGAGAAAGAAATAGAAATGGCAGTTGAGCATTCTAAAAACGCTCAAGATTTCCCGGTTCTTAAAGACATTATTAAAGATAGCACTGGAGTTTCAGATAGTCCTGAAGAAACAGAACAGATGTTTAGAAACATTTTCTCTGAACGATATGAGACAGACATGAACAACCTGATAAAATATGTTGTTGAAGATGTCAACATGGACGAGTTAAAAGTTCAGATAACAAGAAACTTGTCTATATGTGGTTTGGGTATATATAAAGGATATGAGTGCAATGAAAAGTACGAAGCAGAAGCGGTTAATCCTTTGTTTTTTGGATGGGATATGTCTGCTGTTAAGCCAGACTTAAGTGATGCAGAATACATGTTTGAGTGGTACTATATGGATAGTCCAAGCATACTTGAAAGATATCAGTCTTTATCAAAAAAAGAAGTTATCGCAATAGAAAACTACTCAAGAAACAATAGCCAAAATAGCCAACACAAAATAATAAACAACGTATACACTATTCCTGGCTCAAAAATACCTGTTTATGAGGTTTATTGGAAGGATATAGAAAGAAAAGAATACGGTTGGGTTAAAGACGAGTATGGATATCCTTATTACACAATGATAAACGACCCTAACTCAAATTATACTGACAAAGACTTAATAACTCCTCCAACTGATAGTCATCAAGAAAGAATGGGTGACAAGAAAAAGGAAACAATATATGTAGACGTTATGAGGTTCTGTATAATGATTCCTCAAGAAGAGATAGGGAATGAGTCTGGAGACATAGTTCTTGATTATGGAATATTACCTTATCAAGAAAAAAACCTTTACGATCCTGCAAATGTAAAATTTCCATATAAGTGCTACACTTGGGTATATGACAGGGGAGAAGTTTTAAGTCCTCTAGATGATACTATTGACCCTCAAAGATTTTTAAATAGAACAATATCTGTTATTGAATCTCAAATGGCTAACATGAGGGGTAGCGGAACAGTTATATCAAAATCTGCTGTTGACGACAGAGACGCTGAGGCTGATGTGGTTAGAAACATAAATTCATCAAAACCAATATTTGTTGATACAGACAGAGTTGGTTCTGTTCAGAACGCAATAGGAACTTATGGCACAAACATAGGGCCGGGAACTCTTCAAATGTTTCAAGTAATACAATCTGTTCAACAATCAATACAAGATGTAACGGGAGTGAATGAGGCAATGACCGGTACTCAAGGAGGTGGAGACGTTTTGGTTGGTGTTATAGAGGCACAAATACAAAGAGGTTCTCTAGTTCAAGAGCCTTTTTATTGGGCGTTAACCTCTATCCTTAAGCAAGCATATCAACATATTGCTACAGTTGGAAAGTCTATATACTTTGACAACCCAAGAAGATTAGCAATGATGGTTGGAGATCAGGGAATGGAAACTATAACCATAACTGAAGACAATATAATGGAAGACTATAGGGTCTTTATAAAAAGATCAGAATCCGAAGATAAGGGAGTTCAGGCAGGAAATCAGTTATTATTTACAATGTTGCAAGCGGGATTACTTGATGCCCCAACTTTCTCAAACTTATTTAATAGAGCAACTCCAGACCTTGTTGCTTCTTCCCTTAGAAAATATCAGCAAGATGCTCAGATGGCTCAGCAAAAATCTGACCAAGCAGCAAATCAAGGAATACAACAAGGGCAAGGTCAAGAACAAGCAATGATGGAAATGATGGGTCAAGCTGCTCAACAACAGGAAGTCGATGCTTCTGCCGACAAACAAATTGATCATCAAAATGAAATGGAGAAAGTAGCACTAAAAGAGCAATCAAAACTAGAAAGAGAACAGATAAAAAAAGGTGAATAGTATAATTTTGTAATTTTGAATAAATAAGTAATAATATGAGTGAAGAAAATTTCGAGAAAGAGGTTGAATCAGTATCATCAGAGCTAGAGCAAAGAGAAGAAGCAGTGTCAATGGATGACATGACTTCTGAAATGCAAGATCAGGTTAGACAGCTTGAGTCTTTAGCAGGTATGGATCCTGAATTCGCAAACTCTGAGGAGTACAAAGACCTTATGTCTTCAATATCAAACGAAGGTAAAGAAGAAGTAGAGGCAAAAAGCAATGAAGAAGCTGAAGAGACCGAAGAGGTTGAAGAAGAAGAATCTGAGGAGCCTGAAGATGAAGATGTTTTTGGACTAAAGAAGTCTAGAAAAAAACAAAAAGAGTTTAATGTAGACTTTGATGTTCCAGATGAAATGATGGATATGATTTCTTCCAAGTTTGGATTAGATGATCCTTCAAAGTTCTTTAGCTCTGTTGACAAGTGGAGGAGTCAAGCTCAAGAGGGGGCCGAATATGGCAAAGAGTACGAAGCACTATCGACAGACCTTCAATCACTGCCAAGTGAAATAAAACAATCTATTCAGCTTTGGGCTAACGGTTCTGACTACACGGAAGCTTTTAATTCAAATTCAAGACTGGACTTTTCTGATGATTTTAGAAACCAAGACACAGAGAACCTTGTTCAGCACTATTTAGAAGAAGAGTACAACGATCTTGTCGATATGTATAATGACGACAAGTTAGATGACGAAGGCTTTGAGGATAGAATTGACCTTTTAGCAAGGACAACAAAAAGAATGTTTAATCAAGACAGAGACTCAATAGAGGAAGAACGTGAGAATTTCGCAAATCAACAAAGGCTAGAACATGAAGGCCTTAAGAAGAGCGCATCTCTTTCCGTTAAGAACCTCACAAAAGAGTACCCAGACTTCAGTCGTTCTGAGATAGGAAAAATCAAGAACATCTTGGTCAATGGTAGAGTTGATGAATTGTTTATGGATTCTGATGGGTCTTATAAGGATGAAGCTGCTGAATTGTTAGCATACGCAATGTATGGTAAAAAGATGATGCTTTCCGCTACAGGAAAAGCTGAAAGACAAGGTGAAAGTAAGGCTAATTTAAAAACCGTAGACTCTAGTCCAAAGAGTGTCAGAAGACAAAAATCTGCTGATCAAAAAAGAGGCGTTAATTTAGACGCTGTAGGACACTTGAGCTCTGCATTTAAAAAGGATCCTTATGCTTAATAGATTTGTAAATATATTTAAACTAAAACAAAATGGCAATTTATAATCCGCCTAATGCTGGTTTTTCAAACCAGAACACAAACTCAGTTGGCTCTGAGTATGCGTCAACGTATGGACACGATATTTCGTTGTTGGTACAAAAGTTGACAAACCGAGCAATCTTTGATGCTGCACCTCAGCAGTTCATGGACCTCAAATTGATGAATATGGTTGCTGCTGAGCAAGTAAACTCTGATGAATTCTTCTACCAGGAGATGGGATATCAGCGTGAGCCTTTAACTGCTACTGCTATTTCAGCTGGAGTTACTGCTCCTGCACAGCAAACAATCACTGTTTCATCTGTAGCTAACATTTCAACAAACACAATTATCTCTTACCCTGATGGGTCTAAAGGTAACGTTGTTGATGTTCTTTCTGCTACATCTCAAATCGTTGTTGCTCCTTACTCTGGTGATTCTTTACCAGCGGTTGCTGTAAATGATGTACTTGCTAACGTTTCAACTGTTGATTATGATGGTTCTGAAGGTTTTGCTCAGTACTTCCGTGCTTCAGTTATTGAGCGTAACAACTACGTTCAGTTGTTTAACAAAGCTATCCGTTACTCAGAAGTTGAGCTTCACAAGTTGAAAAACTTAGGAACTACTGACAACTTTTTAGAAATGGAAAGAAACGCAATGTTCAACCAACACCGAATTGACTTATCAAATGCTTTTTGGGCAGGTCAGAAAGGACAGGTTGTAACTGCAAACGGAACAGTTGCTAAAACTACAGGTGGTGTTTACACTGCTATGGTTGATGCAGGCTCTCCAAACACAACTGCAACTACAGCTACTTTAGTTGATGCATTTGAGGACATGGTTCTTTCTTCTGAATATGGAGATTACGGATCGGCTCGTATGGCGTTCATGACTCCAACAGTACACAGACAATTGTCTTTAGCGTACAAAGAAGAGTTGACTCGATATGCTCCAAATGATGAAATCGCATTATTAAACTTGAAAGAGGTTAATCTTGGTTCTTCTAGAATTGTACTTGTACCATTCAAAAGATTCGAGGACTCAGCTTCATTCCCAGCTTCTTGGTCAAACAAGATTACTATTCTTGATATGAAAAACATCAAGAGATGTCAACTATGGGGTGAGCGTTCAGGAGATACTTTAGCTTTAGCTGATGGTATTCCAAAGCGTTATGCTGATGTTTATGTTGATTGCAACATGGGTATTAAGTTTCACAATCCACTAGCTTGTGCTTGGTTAGACTTGATCTAATAGTTAATTCATAACAAAAGAAGGGGGAGGTTCGCCTCCCCTTTTTTAAAAACAATAAAATGGCAATAAAGAAAAAAACAAAAGAACAAGACGTTACTTCTCAAGAAACTAAAAATGAGGAGGTTAACGCACCTATGGCTACGCCTGAAGAGGACAGTATGCCTGTATCATTAGTTCAAAAGCTAATGCATGAAATGGAAGAAAAGCTTTCCAATAAGTTTAAAAACCAAATTGACAAACTAAAGCTCCACAAAGCAAAAGAAGATCTTGAAGAAGACCTTGACTATGTTGAAGGATTAGAAGACGACTGGCTAGAGAAACCAGTAACGTTTTTTGCTTTCTCTATGAGGTATTCTATTCATAGCGATAGAAGGAAAGGTCAAGAGGTTTTGCCTCCATTTGGAGACCCAATAAAGTTTAAGCCACTTATTCGTCACAAAAGACCGGGAAGAGGTAAAGAAGTAGAAGTAGTTTCAGTATCATCTGTTAGCGTTCAGTCTGCACAGGTTGTGGAGTACTTGAGGGATCATAGCTTATTTGGAATTTACTTTTACGAAAACATGGAGAACGCCATGAATGTAGATTCATCATGGGCTCATAAAATGGTTGAAGCTCAAAGGTCTTTAGCTAGATTGTCTGATATGCAGATTGTTGCTAGAGCTAAACAGGAAGGAGTATCTGTAAGTCAGAGTCCTGAAAAAATGAGAAGAGAACTTTCAGAAATATTAGCAAAAAAATCCCAAGAACAACATGAGAGAATACTTAATCAAAAATTAAAGTCTTCTGTTATTGATGACAAGGGTAGAAGTGTAACCGAAGGAAAAATAGCATAATGAGTTTTACCGCCCAATCTTTAAGAAACCAATTAGCATTTGCATTAGACGCAGAGAATTCAGATCATTATAGAGATGATTTAGATTACATACCTGCAATAAATGCTTCGATGAAATGGCTTACTGCCGTTGTAAATTCTGCTTTCGGTGAAAATAAGATAGGCGAAGAATTTTTTAGAGAACTATCATACTCTGGAGTTTTTCTTACAAACAACAACTCCAGGGTTTCTCTAGATGTTTTTCCAACAGAGGTTTGGACTGTTCTTGCTGTTATGGCTTTGCCTACTACTGAAAGCAATGGAAATCCAGTACCTCCAACACCTAACACAACAAGAAGTTATCATTTAGATAATCTTATACATGTATCTTCTTTAAACGCTTGTAAGAGAATAAGCGTTGAGGCTTGGACAGATGGTTTGTTTAATCCCACTGAGGCTGGTTACGATGGAGACCAAATATGTGATGAATTAAAACTGTATTCATACTTACAACCTATAAACTATAGAAGCGTTTCCAGGGGCGAGACATCTCAAGAAATAGAGGTTAGACCATCAGTAAAGAATGGACAAGTAACTGTTTTCTGGGCAAAGAAACCTGAAGAGATAACTCAGTTGTCAGATCAGATAGACTTTCCAAATAGTGTGTTTCAGCTTTTATTTGATAAGGCCTTGAACTATATAGCATATAAGCAAGGAGATCAAACTACAATATATGGCGTAACAACTGCCGATATTCAACAATTACTAACAGTACTATAAGATGACATACAGATACGTTGCATACGACATACAAAAGAACTTATACGCATCATACGATGATGCTGATTTTACAATTAATCAGGTTTTGTATTGGGTTTCAGTATTTGCTAATAAGCTAAGACTTCAGCATCAATTAGCTACTAATTCTGATTTATTTACTTCAACGTTTTCTTCTGTAAAAGTATATGAGGATTCTAAAAGTAGAAAGTATATAGACTTGCCAGTTCAAGTTATGGACTTACCGAATAATGGTGGAATCATATACATAACTTATAATGAAGAAACTTGTGGATGCGCTGGTCCTGCTTTTGCCCAAGTTTGGTTTCAAGGAACAAGCGTTGGTTCTGTTCAGAATTTGTACATGGATGAATACACTGCTCCATCTTCTAAGAATCCATACTTTTATAGGGTAGGTCATAGAGCTGATAGTGTTGACGTAAACAGATTATACCTATTAGGTCTAGAGTGCGTTAAGGTAGAAGACGTAGAAATAGCTGTTAAATCAAGCATAGATCCTAGACAGATTTGCGATTTAGATGCAGACTTGCCATTGCCAGATGCTTTGGTTCAAGATTTGATAACGGCAGTGCTACAGCTAGGTAAATTCATAATGATGGTTCCAGAAGAAACTACTAACGATGGTGCAGACACCACTGAGCCTAGTACGGCTATGTATGCTAACAGAGCAGCAAACCTACCTAAAAGTAACCAACAACAACAACAATAATGACAGCTAACGACTTTGTATCAATAGATCATATACTTGCAGATGTTACGGCAACTGTCAATGATATGGATTTCAAGAAAGGATTTTCTAAAGGATGGTATACGTCTAGAATACAGGACGCTATGCAGGAGTTGTCGTTTGATACATACTGGTTAAAGGTTCAGCAAGATGTTGAAATGCCTGAAAAATGTCAGATAAAAATGCCTAAAAACGTGTTTAACGTAAGAGAGATTTATTTGTATAGTGGGGAAATATGTAATCCTTTGAATAGTCAAGTTGTTTATTGGAAAAGACTATTTAACAATACTTCAAACGGTGAAGGGTATACTGCAAAAGTAAAAGACGATGGAAGTAATTCTGGAGACATCTTTCAGCCTAATCAAAGATATTTTACAAAAAACACGAATGGCTTTTACGGTCCAAAATATTACTACAATGTAATGAATGGACTTTTAATGTTTAGTAAGGACTGCAACTCTTTCCCTTATGTAAGAATAGTATACAACGGAATGGGTGTAGAGAATGGTGAAATGCCAATTATACCTAGGTTTTTTGAAAGAGCTGTTGTCGACTATGTTGAAGAGAGGTTTTACAACGCGATGAAGTCTAGAGACCCAAGAAAATATAGAGCCCTTTGGAATGATTCATTTGGAAGGCTAAATGATATAAGATCAGGTAGTTGGAACAAGGCAAAGAAAAGAATTAAAGCTATGGATTCTCAAGAGAAAGAATCTATGGAAGAGTATATTAGTTCAATGTATCACAAGTAATGGGAAAGCTTCTAGATAGACTTACAAGCCAATTAAAAGCACAAGGATACAAAGACCCTAAAGGTTCAGCTATAGATTTCTTAAGGACTCAAGGGTCTATGAAGCAAAATTCTTTAGAGCTCACAGAGAAGGGCAAAGAAAGAGAAAGCATGAGTGCTTCTGAAAGAGCTATAGATAGAGCGTCTAAAAGATCAGGAAGAGACCCTGAAGATTATGAGTATGACCCAAAAACAAACCGAGCAACTTTAATATATGGCTATCGCTAAAAAAAAGAACAATGCGCTTTGGAACAGAATTAAAGCTAGAATTAAAGCGGGGAGCAAGGGCGGAAGGCCCGGGCAATGGTCTGCTCGTAAAGCTCAATTAGCCGTAAGGGCATACAAGAAAGCTGGAGGAGGATATTCAGGTAAAAAGTCCTCAAAGAATAGTCTAAAAAAATGGACAAAGCAAAAATGGAGAACTCCTAGTGGCAAGAAGTCAAAAGACACAGGAGAAGTTTATGCACCATCCAAAACAATAAGCAAGCTTAAAAGTACTTCTAGTGGAAGAAAGAAGTTAGCTAACGCTACTAAAAAGAAAAGAGCTGCAACAAGAAAGGGGAAGCAGCACGCTAGTCACGGATTACACAAAGGAAAAAAAAGATAACATGGCAACTAGAGTAGACAAAAGTAAAATGGCTTGTAACAAGCCTAGAAGTTCAACAAGACCAGGTAAAAAGAAGATGGTTAAAGCTTGTGAAGGCGGGAAGGAAAAGATAATACATTTTGGAGCAAAAGGGTATGGTCACAATTACTCTTCAGCGGCTAGAAAGTCATTTAAGGCTAGACATAAGTGTAGCACTAGAACGTCTAAATTAACAGCCTCCTATTGGGCCTGTAAGAATCTTTGGGCAGGAAAGGGAGGATCAACAAAAAGCTCTCCAAAGGGCAGAAGAGGAAAGTACTAATGAAAGACAAGGGTGTAGGGGATACGCTTGAAAGGATACTTAAAGCTACGACAATAGATAAAATCGCTAAATTTGCATTAGGTGATGACTGTGGATGTAGTGACAGAAAGGATTACCTAAACAAGAAACTACCATACAAGAAAAGAAATGAGAAAAAGCCATAAGCAAGACGCTAAGACATATCAGAAGGGAATAAACGCAGACCAAAACAAAGAATTCTTAGGAGGTTCTGAAAAGGGTGAACACGTTGATGCTTTAAATATGCGTAGCGTTTCTATGGATGGAGACAATTTCGCCAAGAAGAAAATTAAAGGAGAGATAGTTCAGTACCCATTGGTTGACAATAGGTGTGACACTACTATTCCAATAACTCTTGATGACACGTATGAGTGTATGATGACTCAAGAAATCAACAATCACATTGTTGAGATATGGGCATCTACTGATGCAACTCCAAAAGAACCATTTATGAGAATAGATGGAAAGATTGTTCTTTATAGTGCCAACTTTCCAATATTAGTCACGGGACCACTTCAGTATGACAAGAACGAGAACTGTGTAGGAGGAGAGATGTATATCACAAATAATACAACTCCACCAATGGTATTTGTTGTTGATGACATATTATTGAATTCAGGCGTAGGGGGAGGCTCATGTACTCCTAAGTACTTTGAAGATTTTAAAATAGAAAACTTTACAGTTCCACCATCAGCCACATTGTATAAGCCTGCATTTGTAAAGCAAGTCACGGGAACAACTGGGTATGATGTAGTTGTGGGAACTTCAGGGCTTTGTGTTGGTAGTTATTCTTATTCTTACAGGCTAGTAGATGATGCTGGAGAGAGAACAGGCTTTTCTCCAATAACAGAGTTAGTCCCTGTTGTTAGAAATAATAGTAATCAGTTTCAACCTCAGTTTCCTCACTCAAGGACATTTTCTAGTGTTCCTGATGTAACTTCATCAACTATATATGGTAATCATATAAAACTTAGATATGACAATCCTAATGGGTTTTCTTTCTTGGAACTAAGAAGAGATTCTTGGAATGCTGGAGCCGCTGTAGGAGTTCCTCCTGTTTCTGAAGTGATATCTAGTATACCTATATCTCTAGGAATGAACGTTTTAGATATTTTAGATAGAGCTGAAGCGTCTTATGCTGATTCTGAGATATTAGACCTTGAAGAGCAAACCAATACCTATTCATCTGTAAGAAGAGCAAAATCTGTTAGATACTTTAACGAGAGACTTTACCTAATGAATATAGGGTATGACTCAAAAGATATTGATACTGATATTACCTTTTATGGTGGATCTAACTTCATATTTCCTACAATAGAGAATATGGGTAGGCCAGGACATAAGCACGTTTACAATGCAGCGATGCATAAATCCAACATGAGAGGTGAAAAGACTGGCTTTGGTGTTGTACTATTCGATAAAGAAAATAATGCGTCATACGCAAAAGAAATAACTGGAGCAGAGAATTTTGAGTTCCCCAACAGAAGAGATGAGACTAGCACAGATACAAACAATACATCATACAAGGGTGTAGTGAGGTGTGCTAATTCGGGAACAGATACGGGTAGTGGACCTGGGGTTCCTGGAACAACTGGGGAAGTTTCATATACTCACGAAGTTTTTGATGTAGCAAATGCTGTCCCTAAAGAGCCTAAGCCTGGAACTGAGTTTTTGTATGGATACAGGAATAGTGGTGCTGACCCAACAAAGTCATTTCATCCTACATCTCAGAATGACTCTAATAACGACATTAAATATCTAGTCACATCTAAAGCAGATATAACTCAATATGTTTCATCAAGCGCGCCATTGGCTTTTGACTACTCTCCGCCTGGATTTGGGTTAGAATACTTTTCGCAAGGAGCTGCATTTAAAGGGATAGATACTTATCCAGAATGGGCAGATGGGTTTTCTGTAGTTCAAACAGAGCCCGCTCAAAGAGTTGTTGCTCAGGGTTTAGGAATGTATAGTATGTACCCGGCTGAAAACATTAATGCTGATACGTCTAAAGGAAATAATGAGTTGTGGGCACACTTCCCTGATTTAGAGCTATTATACCCAGACATAGCAACTGACCTTCTCAATGGAAATTTTTCATCTTATAGACTTCAGCTTGTTTCTCCTTTAGGGTATTTTACTGAGCCTTTTACATGGGCAAAAAATGAATTAAATAGCAGGAGAAAGGGAGTCGATATGTTGACGTATGCAAGGGTTCTTAGGGATAAATATGTTGGAGCCCCACAAGGGGAGAAATTTAATCCTGGAATATCTCAATTTAGCGGAATAAATGATAATTTAGTTGTAGATCCTCTTCAGGAAAATGTTTATCCTGCTTATGGAAGATTTACAAACGACACGTCTTTAGATGGGCCTCAGTACGCAAATAATGGAAATGGTAATTTTGAGTTTAGAATTTTTGGATTTCAAGAAACTACTACAAATTCAACAAGACAATCT
>Ga0206131_10002626_pt1 | contig 21524 bp, 22 predicted proteins | sample Helgoland_Spring_FD_148636 | JGI IMG/M metagenome (GOLD analysis project Ga0206131, IMG submission 148636) | Pelagic subsurface seawater microbial communities from Kabeltonne, Helgoland, North Sea - Helgoland_Spring_Bloom_20160517_1 | ecosystem: Environmental > Aquatic > Marine > Epipelagic ...
ACACATACCGCTGAGCATGCCTTCAATAATAACGGCATAGGCAAAGGTATCACCACGGTCGTTATATAAACGACAGAGATCACCATCTTTCAGCTGACGTCTAGCCGCTTCTTCAGGGCTTAACTCGACTGTTGGGCGCGACTGCATCGCTTGTAGTCTAGGGACCGACTGGAATGAATCACCAATGAAGTAATGTGATGCGCTACTGAGTACTTGTAGTGGGTACTTAGAACGCAACTCATCTTCTTGGCCTTCAATCTCTGGCACATAGCTTGGCAATGGATCAACACCCTCCTCCGCTAATGCCGCAGAGAAGATTTCGATCTTGCCACTAGGTGTTGGCCAGCCATTCTTCTGGAAATTACGACGATCGGTCTCTGTGTTAGCACGTGCCCAACCATTCTTTTTCAGATCTTCGTAGGTAATGCCTTCCATCAAAGGGTTTACTTCGTCTTGCACTAGGATGTCACGGATAATCTCTTCATCGGTTTGCGTGAAGGCATTATCGTTTTCATCTTCGTAACCCATCTTCTTCGCCAACATGCGGAACAATTCAGAGTTACGCACGCTCTCGCCTAATGGCTCAATGATTGGCTCGTTCATAACGTAGTACCAGTTACCGTAAGTGGCGACTAAGTCCTGACGTTCTAATTGTGTATCTGCAGGTAGCACGATATCGGCGTACTCACAGGTATCGGTCCAAAAGGTCTCGTGCACAGCAACAAACAAATCATCACGCGCCATTCCTTCACGCACTGCATTTGAATTCGGTGCACAGTTTGCTGGATCTGAGTTATAGACAAACATAGATTTGATTGGTGGATCTAGCGGTACTTCATCATAGCCAACGTTGTCACGCAGAGCGCGACCAATCTGTACCATACTAACCATACGCTTAGAGGCACGATCACCTAAATCTGGGCGATGTAGTTTGGCTAAATCATGACGTAGCCACATCTCTTCGAGGTTACCGAAACTAGCACCACCACAACGCTCACGCCATGAACCTGTAATACAAGGCAGCGTTAAAATGGCACGACACATCTGACCAGCATTCTGGTGACGGTTCAGGCCATAGTTAGCACGGATAACTGCAATCTTAGCCGATGCATATTCAACTGCAAACTGCTCGATATCTGCAGCAGAAACACCGGTAATCTTTTCGACTTTATCCAGTGGGTAATCAGGTAGCTTAGTCTCAAGCAACTTTTCCCAACCTAGTGTCTGTTCCTTCAAGAACTCTAGATCATGCATATCTTTATCGACAATCACTTTCATCATGCCGAGGGCTAAGGCCGCATCAGTACCTGGCTTAGGTTGAATATGCCAATCTGCCATCATAGTGGTACGCGTCTTACGTGGATCGATCACAATCAATTTAGCACCGCGTTGTTTTGCTTCACGGATAAATGGAATTGCATGCACACCGGTACTAACTAAGTTAGCACCCCATAGAATGATCAGGTCAGCTTCTTCTGCCGCCTCATGGATCGATGTGTTGGCATGGGCCATACCATAGGTATGCAAGCCCGCCCACATAGCGGCGTAAATACAAATCGATTGCTCGAGTCTGGCTGCTTCCATCTTATTCCAGAAACGACTATCCATAGTCCAGTAACCGACCATACCCATAGTGCCAGAGTAAGAGTACGGCTGAACCGCTTCCGAACCATACTTATCGATGGTCTCTTTGAAGTTATTAGTAATCGTTTCTAGGGCTTCATCCCATGTAATACGCTCAAACTTCGCGCCAGGGCCCTTAGGACCTACGCGTTTGTGTGGGTATAGGACACGATTATCGTTATAAACAAAATCCAGGTAGTGGTTAACCTTATTACACAGGTAACCGCGCGTAATAGGATGAGTGGGGTCGCCCTGAACACGGACTGCCTTGCCGGTTTTATCATTTCGCGTAACCAGCATTGAACATGAATCTGGGCAATCATGCGGACAAAATGAATGATGTACTGAGTAACCTTCAGGAACAGTAATCCTGCTTGATACTTCAGGAATTTTATTAATATCTGTCATAGGGGGTGAGCTCCACTCTCCTGGATTTCTTTATATTATTTAATTGGCTTTTATCAGCCTTAAATCATTACTGATAACATACTACAAGGCCATTTTCAGGACAACTTAAGGCGCTTATTTTGGCTCACTATTAACACCGCCAAACAGCCAATTACTCCTGAAAGAGGTCAATCTGGTTATTATTTTCAATCTCATCTAAGGCAATCAAGCTAGAAACCCCGACACCTAACAATCTAACAGCCAACGGTTTGATCAGAGCACTCTCCAATAAGGCCGGAAGTTCCACGATAATACTCTCTGCCGAGTGAAAACTCTGGGTCTTTGAAAGCGACCGTGTAAGCTGTGAGAAATCACTGAATTTCACTTTAATTGTGAGAGTTTTACCCTTTACTTGAAGCTTAGCCAATTGCCCTTGTAACTGCTCCGCCTGTTCTCGCAAAATGCTCAACATGGCCTCTTGTTCAGACAGGTCTTGATCAAAGGTATCTTCCGTACTGACCGACTTCCGAATCCGATTGTGCGTCACCGGACGCTCATCAATGCCACGCGCTACTTGATAGTAATACTCGGCACTACTGCCAAATAGGGCCTGTAATTCAGCTAAATGCCAACGTAATAGATCAGCTCCTGTTTCAATCCCTAGGCCGTGCATGGTCTGCTCAGTGGCCTTACCAACACCATAAAAATCACGAATCTTAAGGCCCTGCACAAAGGCAGGCCCCTGTTCGGGTGAAATATAGAGTAGGCCATCCGGCTTGCATCGATCAGACGCTATTTTCGCTAAAAATTTGTTATAGGAGACGCCGGCAGAGGCAATAAGCCCAGTTTCTTGCTTGATTTGCGCCCTAATGTCTTTAGCAATCAAGACACTAGAGTTCGGCGCACGTGCATGCTCGGTCACATCCAGATAGGCCTCATCCAATGACAGTGGCTCTATACGATCACTAAACCGTGAAAAAATCCGCCGAATATCGCTTGATACCTGACGATAAGCCTCAAATCGTGGCCTTAAGAAAATGGCCTGTGGACATTTTCTTAAGGCGGTCACACTGGCCATTGCTGAATGAATGCCGAATTTGCGTGCCTCATAGCTACAGGTAGCCACGACGCCACGGCGTAATGGATCTCCCCCTACAATCAAGGGCTTACCTCGATACTGTGGGAAATCACGCTGCTCCACCGAGGCGTAAAAAGCATCCATATCGACATGGATAATGGCGCGATGGTTGGTCTTATCCAGACTCATTTATACTTAATGCCATGCTTATTGCCGCTTAAAAAGGTAAAGGTAACAGACACTCGTCATTGACCCTGAGGGATTAGCCCCGTAGCATTCCGGAATATTATAGAAACAATACAAATTGGCTACTAGCAAACTTCAATCTTCGAGGAGACTTAATCAATATGAGCAATTCAAAATTACCAGGAATCATCGTTTTTGTCGTTGTCGCTGCGGCATTAGTCGCTTTTTATCTTAACGATCGCGACATAGCTAGCTTTAGCACCGGAGAAGAAGGCATGATGGACCATTCGACAATGGATCACTCGACAATGGAACACGCTGGACATGGCGCAGAGTCACATGATGGCTTCTCTGGTTCATTCGATGAGTACAATAAGAAGTACAAGTAATCGCTAGCCGTATTACTGCGGCAACTGCCTAGTTGCCGCAACTAGTGACTTATTCGCTAGTCATCTTAGTTTAATCTTCTAACTTTACCAGTCCAAGCTTATTGATCGGGCAGTTCTGCACGTAAGGCATCTCGATCGACCCACCAGCTATTACCAACAATTGCATCAAGCATCTTTGCTAAGCGCTTAAACAACTCATCTAGATCATTCAACTCTAACATCTCGATCCAAATCTTGATCGTTTCTGCATCTTCAATACCGCGATGACGCTTAGCCACTATTGCAATCAATTGCTTGGCCAAGAAAACCAAACTCTCACGATCTGAGCCTTCTGCCCGTGTTTCTGCCAAATATAAGGCAACCACCCCAGCCACTGCAGCACCGTCTGAGTTATCTGGTGTCTCATCAATAATATAAGACAGCATATCGATACTTAATGCAGGCTTCATTGGATAAGTTACGGCCAACCAACAGGCATGGCCTAAAGCAATGATTGAATCCTCTTGCTCAGATAAATATAAAAGCTCGCAGGCCTCAACGGCCAATTCAAACTCACCTGACTGGATAAACACATCCAACAATGGGTGAGCTGTCTGCCAGCAACTTTCTTTATCACCCAAGCCAAGATTAGATCGGGCCATCTGAATCAAGATATAAGCACTATCCAGCGCAGTAGCCTCATCACCGAGGGCACTGAGTTGCTTATTCGCTTGTTTCAACTCATTTTCAAAAAATACACGTGCGTCGCCAAGATCTTGACCACTAATTTGTTCCGCAAGTGATTGCGACAGAATTTTTCTACTCATAGCTAGAGACCTAAACAGCTGCCAAGGCAGGTTTATGTAAGGATTAATTGATATAGACCAGCGAAATCACGCCAGCATAAAGTATATGCGCCAGCTTGCTAAAAAACGCAGACAAAAAAAAGCCCCCAAGAGAGGGGGCTTTTCTTCACTTCAGAGTCAAACTTACGTGTAGTTTGCGATCTTGTTCATCTTACCAGCGATCTTTAATTCGCCTTCTGATGCCATCTCGCCATCCCACTTGTTCATTCGCTCGTTCATGTACTTATGGAACACTGGTGGTAGTAGTGCCAATGCGAACAGTGTGAAGTAACCACGTCCACAGTTTGGTGAACCTACTTCGTCTAGTTCCCAGAAGTGTGTCTCGCCACGGTCATGGTGATCACCTTGACGCCCAATCTCAATGAAGAACCATGAGGTGAACGCTGTGCTGTTGTCCCAGCTATGACGGTAGTCAATTGGCTGGCCCTTCTCACGAATCAAACCGTAGTGCTCTAGATAGTTCAATGCTTCTAGCTCAAAGTTTGAAATCAACCATACAATCGCTAGGCAACCCATACCGGCCCATCCACCTACTGACCAGAATAATAAGATCGTTGGGAGTGCCATGAAGTAACCACGCATCCAACGGTTCTGCCATGATAAGAATGGTACACCTAAACGCTCTAGACGTTGCTTCTCCATCATGAACAAGAACTTGCTCTGACCAATACCTGATAGTGGGTAATGCTTGAACAAGCTACGACCACGTGGCGAAGTCGCTGGATCGTCTGCATGACCAAGCTCTAAGTGGTGGTTGTATACGTGTGCATAGCAGAAATGTGCCTTACCTGATAATGCCATCATCCAACGGGCAATTACGAAGCTGAAGCCTTTTGTATGCGCTAGCTCGTGGCCGTAGATAATACCGATACCGGCAAAGATACCTGTTGAAATCGTTGCGCCAATTAACTGGCTACCAGTGATACCGTTCTGGATAGTCATACCCAGCATGGTGGTCTCACCGATTGGCACGGCATTCATGTATTGAGATACACGCCAGGCCAATACGATCTGTAGTAATGCAAAAATACCTAACATGCCATACATCACACCGTTGTGTAATGCCGCAATTGCGTAGGTATCACCGTTCTCATCAAAACCAGCGCCTGGGGTCTGAGCTTTGGTTAGTGTATCAATTAAGATACCTGCACCTAAAAGTACTAGACCTGTCCATACCCATGGGCCACCTGTTAGTACGCCGAACATCGCCGCAATAATCAATAGTGGTGCCATGAAGTAACGCACGTTAATTAACAACTTCTTCATTTTAATCTCCGTCATCGGTAACAATTATTTTTGAAGCTTTTTATTGGAGCCTTGTGAAGCCCTTTATTTAAGCTATGAGTAAGCATAGCAAAGGCCTTCCTCATTACCAACAATTGCAACCCCCTGTGCCTATGAATTGTCTTGTACATACACAGGACATTGTTCTATTATTGTTCCAACAATATGGACACAGATCGAACATAAAGCTAGACAAACGGCAGACAAGACCAGTATTTAGTATGACAAACGAACATCAACTTCCAAAACACCCTATACAAGTGGTGTCACGTCGAACAGGACTAAGCTCTGATGTCATTCGTGCCTGGGAGCGACGCTATGCAGCTGTAGAACCTCAACGTGCCAACAACGGCCGCAGACTCTACTCAGATATTGATATCGAGAAACTAAGCCTACTTCGTCGTGCGACCTCTGCCGGCAGACGTATTGGTGATATCGCCAGCGAAACACTAGAACAACTCTATGCCTTAGTAGAGACAGACGACCAAGCCGCAGCCCAATCCCGCAACCTGCCCTCAGAGCGACCGAACACGGGCTCAGTAATGGAATACTTTGAGGAGTGTTTAGATGCGGTGCACAACCTCTCACCAAACACACTCAAGACCAGTCTAAATAACGCCGCAAAAAACCTTGGCACTCCTTTTCTTCTCGAGGACTTATTACGCCCTTTGATGGCTTATATCCGAGATGAATGTCGTCGTGGCAATATGCGCATCGCACAAGAACGTCTGGCCACTTCAGTACTACGCTCTTATATGGGTGCTATGGCCATCAGTGAAGGTACTGAAGACCTCCGATACAAACTAGTCGTGAGTACACCGATCGGTCAGAGTTATGACTTAATCGCACTACGCATGGCTGCAGCGGCACAGTCTTATGGCTGGGGACCGATTTATCTAGGCATAGAATTGCCGGTCGAAGAATTGGCCTACACCGCAGAGCAAACCAAGGCCCAAGCCATCGCTTTAGGTATTGCGCGCCCTAATGATGATCCCCATCTGCCGAATATTTTACGCAGCCTACGCAGTAAAATAGATGCATCTACCCGTATTATTGTATGCGGCGATGCCGTATCCGGTTACACTGAAGTGATGCAAGAAATTAACGCTATAGCTGTGCAAACCATGGGCGAGTTGCGCATGGAATTAGATCGTCTAAGAAAGCCCATTACGGCATTCATTGAAGATAACAATAAACAATAAATCGGAATACGCATGACCAACCCTTCAAGTTATACCTATGAAGAACTAATCGCCTGCTCTAAAGGTGAGATGTTCGGCCCTAACAACGCACAGCTACCAGCACCTAATATGCTGATGGCCGACCGCATCACTCTGATTAACTCAGATGGCGGTAGTTACGGCAAAGGCAAAATCATCGCCGAACTAGACATCAAACCTGACCTTTGGTTTTTTGCTTGTCACTTCCCGGGGGACCCCGTCATGCCAGGCTGCTTAGGCTTAGATGCCATGTGGCAGTTAGTTGGCTTTCATCTTGCTTGGCTGGACAATCCAGGTCGTGGTCGTGCACTTGGTGTGGGTGATGTGAAGTTCAGTGGCCAAGTATTGCCAACGGCAAAAATGGTGACCTATGAGATTGATATCAAACGCGTAATTTCACGCAAGCTGGCATTAGGTATCGCTGATGGTGTGATGTCAGTCGATGGTCGTGAGATCTATCATGCCAAAGATTTACGTGTTGGCTTATTCACTTCTACCGATAACTTTTAGCACTCATCTCGATACACTATTAGTTGTATTACTGTGGCTTAGCGCGGTCTATGCGCTGGGCCCTAATGGCAGAGCCAGCAACAGCCAGAATAAAAGCAGCAACATCCACGCCAGTAAAAAGCCAACACTGTATGGCAACGTCAAACTGATCAAAGTCCCAACTCCTGCCTGACGATGGTATTTCTGCAACAAGGCCAAAATAATAATCATGTAGGGATTAAACGGCGTAATAACATTCGTCACAGAATCACCAATACGGTATACCACCTGCGTTAACTCTGGACTCACCCCAGCTTGCATTAACATAGGTACAAAGACTGGTGCATAAAACGCATACTTCGCCGACATCGAACCAATCAACAAATTCCCCAAACACACAAGCAACACGAAAGCACAAAGCAAGACAAAAACATTCAGCTCCATCCCCGCTAACCAAGCCCCACCAGTCAAGGCCAACATCTCACCCAAATGTGTGTATTTAAAGATCGCAATGAACTGTGCGGCAAAAAATGCCAGGACGATATATGGGCCTAGATCTGCCAGTGTGGCCCCCATGAAACCGGCTGCATCTTTACTTGAACGAATGCTACCAACACGCAGTCCGTAAACCACACCGGGGAGCAGAAACAGCAAAAATAATAATGGCACTGTCGCTTCAACCCAACGTGGAAAATGTGTCCCCATGCCATGCAGTGGTCCTTCAGACCATAGTGTTGCTATCACCGCTGATAATAAAACCACAATAAAAGCCACTGCCGCCCAACGCAACGCGGAGCGTTGTTCGCCACTTAACTGCAACAACGGTTCTGCGGCTTGTGCATCAAACGCCAGACGCTCTGTTCTCGGCGCTACCCAATACTGCGTGATCGCCCAACCACTAAAGGTTAGTACGATGGTCGACACCGCCATGAACCACCAATTACTGGTAACCGCCACTTTATAATCTGGCGTAATAATCTGTGCAGCGGATTGTGTAAAGCCAGCGAGTAAGGGGTCGATACTGGTGATTAATAGATTCGCACCAAAGCCCGCAGAGACACCTGCAAAGCTAGTGACAATACCGAGGATTGGCGAACGACCAGCCGCCATAAATAAAGTCGCAGCTAGTGGTGGCAAGACAACATAGCCCGCATCCATAGCCAAAGAAGACATCACACCAATAAACAGTGTCGCTGGAATCAAGTACCTATCTTGTATTGCATTGCCGGCGGCACAGATCAATGCAGGCAGTAGACCGCAACGCTCGGCTAAACCAATACCCAGCATGCCAACCAAGACGATTCCCAAGGGAGGGAACTGAATAAAATTCTGCACCATGGTGCTCAGCCACCACCAGACCCCCTCACCTTGTAGCACGCTACGCGCAAGCACCAGCTCAGATTGATCTGGCCCCAACCAACGCACTGCCTGCCATTGCAGGCCCACCGCCAATTCTGCCAGTAAGGCAATCAACAGGGCCCCAGCAATAAATAGCACGCTAGGATCAGGCAAGCGATTACCAGCACGCTCTAATTTATCCAGCAAGCTACTCATCTCGTCAGCCCCTTGTGTCTGTCATGTCTTACTGCGCCAGACCACGATCGACCAATTCAAACACATCACTACTGAGCCCTTCTGTATCTAAGATACGACGCAACTCGGCACACATTAATGCTTGCCGCTGCTCATCATATTTATGCCAAGAGATAAGTGGCTTAATCAGACGTGCGGCAACCTGTGGATTAATCGCATTCAGCGCTATCACTTGATCTGCAAGGAAGCGATAACCAGAACCATCTTTGGCGTGGTAGGTGGTTGGATTGGCCATACTAAAGCTGCCAATTAATGCACGCACCTTATTTGGATTGGTCATCGCAAAGGCCTCATGTTGCATGAGACCTTTAACCACCTGCAACGCATCTTCAGTGCGCGCGCGTGCCTGCAATGCAAACCATTTATCCATCACCAAGGTATCGCTTTGCCAACGTTGAGCAAAACTATCTAAGGCCTGTTGTCGTTGCACACAGTCCACATCATTCAAGGCATCCAATGCCGACATGCTCGCCGTCATATTATTAGCTGTCGAGAAATAATCGGCCGCCAAATCATGGTATTGCACTTTATCCAAGGCACAGAGATAGCTTAGACAGACCGCAATCAAACGCCGCTGCCCCATGTCTTGTGCATTATATTGATAGGCCTTAGCTGTAGAGGCCTTCATATACTGCTGCACACAAGATAACAATGAAGCCTCTAGCTTTTCTGCTATCGCCACTTGTAATAACTTACGTGCACGGTAGATCGCATCCACATCGATCGGTGTCATCAGTTCTGCAAGATAAGTCTCTGGCGGTAAAATCATCATCTCTGCAACATAGGCAGGATCGGCTTGCGCTTGTTCTGCAAAGAAGCTTGCCAATGCCTGGCAAAAATCTTGATGCTCGGGCAACGCTTGTTTCGATTGTATGGCTTTGATTGAACACAGGATACAACTCACCGCATATTGCTGACCGGCCTCCCAACGATTGAAGCTATCATTATCCTTCGCCATCAAAAAAGCATAATCCGCATCGCTGTAGTTATAGTCCAACTTCACCGGTGCCGAGTAGCCCCGCAACAGAGAAGGGATCGGTTCCTCTGTAACCTGCTGGAAACAAAACTGTTGTTTGATTTGATTTAAATGCAATGTCATTTCTGACACTGAACCAACCTCATCACCGGCTAGCTGCAGCGGCATCGCATGGCCCTGTGCATCTAGCAAGGCAACAGTAATCGGCGTTAATTGCGCCTGCGGTTGTGGCTGTTGTGCATTACTCACCAGTTGTTGTTCAAACTGCAGGGTGTAACTTTTTGCCTGCGCATCATAAGTCGATTCTACTTTTATACCCGGTGTACCGAACTGACTATACCAAGGCATGAAATCACTCAGATCAGTCGCATTGGCTTCTGCCATGGATTGCGCAAAATCATCTGTCGTCACTGCTTGGCCATCATGTTTTTCAAAGTACCGTTGCAAACCCTTTTTGAACCCAGCTTTACCCAGTAAGGTCTGGTACATACGCACCACTTCGGCACCTTTTTCATACACCGTTAAGGTGTAGAAATTATTAATCTCTACATAGGAGGCTGGGCGGATTGGGTGCGCCATTGGGCCAGCATCTTCAGCAAACTGATGGGTACGGAAAAAGCGTACATCTTGAATTCGCTTGACCGCACGCGAGGTCATATCAGAAGTAAATTCCTGATCACGAAAAACTGTTAGGCCTTCCTTCAAACTGAGCTGGAACCAATCACGACAAGTAACACGATTACCCGTCCAGTTATGGAAGTACTCATGCGCGATAACTGCCTCAATCGTCATATAGTCAGCATCGGTCGCCGTATCTGGACTAGCTAAGACACATTTAGAGTTAAAGACATTAAGGCCTTTGTTCTCCATAGCGCCCATATTGAAATCGTCCACCGCCACGATCATATAAGTATCCAGATCGTATTCCAGACCATAGGTCTGTTCATCCCAGGCCATCGCCTTCTGTAAAGACAGCAACGCATGTTCACATTTATCGGCATTATGCGCCTCGGTATACACCTCTAAATCAATCTGCCGACCACTCATGGTGGTAAAGCTAGCGCTATTACAACTTAGGTCACCAGCGACTAGGGCAAATAGATAACTAGGCTTTGGAAATGGGTCGTGCCATTCAGCAAAATGACGACCATCGGCAAGCTCACCCTGCTGTATCCGATTACCGTTGGATAACAGCACTGGAAATGCCTTAGCATCGGCCTCGATACGCACCGAGAACACCGCCATCACATCGGGACGATCAAGGTAGTAAGTGATCTTGCGGAAGCCTTCGGCCTCACATTGCGTGCAGTAATTACCGGATGAGAGGTAAAGCCCTTCCAAGGCAGTATTACTCGCAGGGTCTATTTCAACCACCGTCTCTAAGGTAAATTGAGCAGGTACCTGCTCAATCAGTAATTGATCGTCTGCTAGCTGATAGGCCTCGCTAGTCAAGCTGACACCATCCAACATGACTTGCTGCAAACTTAGCTGCTCACCATGCAAAACCAATGGAGATCTGGTGGCGGCCTCTAAATCACTCGCTATAAGGTCAATTTTCGACTCTACAACGGTCTTTTCAGCGTATAATTTGAAACACAGTGCTACTTGCTCTATACGGTAGTCAGGTGCGTGATAATCTTGCAGTAATATTGCTTTTGGATTTCCATCTTTCATCATTGATTTTATTTTTCTTACAAATTGAATACGTTACTATGCCCAGCCTTCACCGGGAGACCCTTTTACTATGCTGCAATTAACGCCCATAGTCACTCATATCGCAGGTTATCGTTTCGTGCCCGTAGAGGACACACAAGCCACTCTATTAGAGATTGAGGGCTTTTCACATGGCCTAGGGATCCTCGGCACCGTATTTTTAGCCAGTGAAGGCATTAATATCAGCATCGCTGGCAATCTGTTGGCGGTACTCACCTTCCGCCAAAGGCTAGATCAAGACTCGCGTTTTTGCGGCATTAAGTTTCATGAAACCTATTGTCAGAAGATCCCTTACAGCAAGCTCAACTTCAAGACCAAAAAAGAGCTAGTGCCCTTAGGCGTAGAAACCGTACATGCTGGAGAATCTGAACACCAATACTTGAGCCCAGCCAAGCTAAAGCGATGGCTGGATGAAGGGCGCGATTTCAATCTGATCGATATGCGTAATACCTTTGAATATGAGATCGGTAGCTTTGCCACAGCCAAACATTTGAATCTAAAAAAATTCAAGACCTTAAAGCAACGCCAAACAGAGATGTCACAACTGGATAAAGACAAACCGATGGTGACCTTCTGTACCGGCGGCATCCGTTGTGAAAAAGCAGGGCCTTATATGGAGAGCCAAGGCTTTAAACAGGTTTACCAATTAGACGGTGGCATCATTGAATATTTACGCCAAACTGGTGGCAGTCACTGGCAAGGCAACTGTTTTGTTTTCGACGAACGTATCACTATAGATAGCCAACTGCGCACGCAGCCAATGCGACTTTGTCTCGAATGCCAAGTATCTTTAGAAGGACAAGACAGTATGTTTGCTAGTGCTAACGATGAAACAGAGTCTGGCAAGCCAGAGGGTGAGCTATGCCCCGCCTGTCAGCAACGTAAACAGGTCGACCATGGCGCTATTTGATTTCTGTCTAAATCTCACCAGCAGCCAGTTCAAGGATGACCAAGAGCTAATCCTTGAACGAGCTAAACATGCTGGTGTCAGTCATTGCTTAATCGCTGGATCAGATCTTGCAGATAGCCAGCATGCCGTTGAATTGTGTAGCCAACATAGCCATAACTTATACGCGACTGTCGGTGTACACCCACACAATGCCAAGGGCTGGCAAGATAATACCCGAGCGAATTTACAAGCATTAGCACAGCGCAGTGAAGTATTGGCTATTGGTGAAGCTGGCTTAGACTTTCATCGCAACCTCTCAACACAAGAACAACAAGAGCATGCCTTTAGACAACAGATCGAACTCTCTATCGAGTTAGGCCTGCCCCTATTCCTGCATGAACGTGATGCACATGATCGCTTTCGTGAAATCATTAGTGAATACCATAGCGCGCTACAAGCAACCGTTGTGCACTGCTTCACCGGTGACCGCATCGCATTAGAATGCTACATCGAGATGGGCTTTTATATCGGCATCACTGGTTGGATCTGCGATGAAAGGCGTGGAAAACACCTGCATGAATTAGTGCCTTTGATCCCACAAGACAAGCTATTAATAGAGACTGATGCACCGTATCTATTGCCACGCAGCCTACGGCCAAAACCGAAAAATCCACGTAATGAGCCCTGCCATCTACCGCATATCTCAGAACATATCGCTCGCCATCGAGGCGATGACAGGCTTGAACTTTGCCGTTACAGTATGGACAACGCACTACGTTTTCTTGGACTCACACAAACAGAGCAGGTCGCTGTACCAGAAGAGTCATAAGAAGATAACCACCCGAGTAGAAATCAATGCAAGTACAAAACAGTATCACCAGTAAATTACAGGAAGCATTCTCACCTCAGCACTTAGAGGTGCATAACGAAAGCAGTAGGCACAATGTACCACCTGGATCAGAATCACATTTTAAATTAATTGTTGTCTGTGAAGCGTTTGAAGGTGAAATGCTGATTAAACGTCAGCGTAAAATCAACCAATTGTTAGCCGACGAGTTAGCCACCGGAGTGCATGCATTATCCATGCATACCTATACACCTACAGAATGGGCTGAGAAAAATGGTCTGAGTCCAAATTCACCACCCTGCCTTGGTGGTGGGAAATAAATAGCTAATGGATGCTCTAGAAAAAAATGGGGAATGAATTCGTAACGAAGATCATGGCATTAAAGATTGAGCATGCTGATCTAGACGCCGCCATCATTGCCTTATCAAGCAATGATCATATTGATCAGCTCCAGATTAAACGCCTAAAAAAACGCAAGCTTGCTATTAAAGACCTGATCACAAGAATGGAATCTAAGATGATTCCAGATATCGATGCCTAAAACCACTACTCAAGCCACTAACCATTAAGTTTGGTTCGACACCCTACTCAACTGCGGCACTCGCCTCACGTCCTTCTAAACCTTGCAACGCCAGCCGCATATCCTCACGGGCAATCGGCAGACTGAGCTCGGCATTAAAATCAAATTGCTGTCGTAAAGTCGCTAAATGATTTTCAAACTCTTTTTCGTAAATCACGATGCATTTTGCATTCTGCTTTTGAATGCCAGCAATAATTGATTCTAAATTACTAAGACGATCGCGAAAGGTATGTTGATAATTAAACTCGGCGACCACAACATCATAGCTGGTACGTTTGAGCCGTGAAATGGCTTTACGTGTCGTAATCTCTTGCGTGACTTCATAGCCTAGCTCCTGATAAAGACTAGAAAAGTCCTCATAACCACCAAGCTCAATCACTGAGAGTAATTTCTTCAACGCCGCGCCTATTAGAATCGAGTCGTGCGTAACGTACGATCGGCTAAGCGTGTAATTTCACCATGATGAACGTTGTACTCACCCGCCTTTCGATCCGCAAAAAATAACTTCAAGGTCTCATCGATGACAGGGAATGCAAGGTCATCCCACGGGATATCTTGCTCTAATACAAACTCGGTCTCTAAACTTTCGACACCTGGGCTTGCTTCCGGCCGATCTAACTCAGCACGGAACATCATATAGACCTGACTAATATGCGTCAGGTTATAGACCGCAAATAAAGATAGATCAGCGACTGTTGCAGTTGCTTCCTCATAGGTTTCACGTGCAGCACCTTGTTGTATGGTTTCATTATTTTCCATGAAACCTGCTGGCAAGGTCCAGCTACCTAAACGCGGTTCTATCGCTCGCTTACACAGCAGAACTTTATCTTCGTGGGTGACCACGCAACCGGTAACAATCTTTGGGTTTTCATAAAAGATTATGCCGCAATCCGGACAACAGAAGCGTGCCCGATTATCACCATCAGGAATCTTTGATTCAATCTCAGCAGAACCACAGCGACTACAGAATTTCACAACTCTTTCCTCGAAACTATGGGCTAGTGGTGTGGGACAGAGAACGCCACACACCGATGCCAGTAATTAAACGTCGGTAACAACCGCACGCTTTGGATCACGAATCCACTGGCTCCAAGAACCAATAAATAATCGTGCAGGCTGGTAGCCAGCAATCTTTTGCGCCAATAGATTATGACAAGCAGTCACACCTGAACCACACATATTGACTAATTGAGCCACATCACCCTGTGGGATCACTTCAGCAAAACGCTGATTCAATGCTTCAGCTGACTGAAACTTTCCATCACTGGTGAGATTGCCACCAAACGGTAGACTCTGCGCGCCCGGCACATGCCCTGGCACTGGATCCGTTTGCTGATCCTTACCCGTAAAGCGATCTGCTGGCCTTGCATCAACCAAGGTGATTTCACCTGCTGCTAGCTGGGCTTCGACGCTATCAACATCCATCACCCAAGCGTCATTGACTGCTGCCTGAAAATCACCAGCGGCATAGCTTGCTTCATCAGTAACCAAGTCCATGCCAGCTTCCTGCCAAGTCTTCAAACCACCATCTAATACGGCAACATTCTCGTGGCCTAACCAACGTAGAAGCCACCATAGACGTGAACCAAAGGCACCAAACATATCGTCATAGGCAATCACTTGGGTATCTTTACTGATGCCCCAAGCACGTAACTGCTCGGCCAACACCTCAGCCTGTGGAATCGGGTGACGCCCTGAGGTCTCGGTCATCGCTGAAGATAATTGAGTATCCATATCAGCACGTTGTGCGCCTGCGATATGCCCAGATTGGTAGGCCTTTAAACCACCCTCAGGGTCTTTCAAACTAAAGCGACAATCGAATACACGTACATCTTCATTGCCCACAATCTTTGCCAGCTCTTGTGCTGAAATAATCGTATTAAACGCCATGCTTATCCTCTACTTTTAATGCGCTGACTTAGAGCGATGTCTAAGCCAATCTTAAATTTGATGTGACTAATACTGTTTAGTCACTAATTACACATGCTCTTGCGGCTAATCGCAGTGCGATCAAGCCTAGGTCATGAATAAAATAACCTTAACACAATAAAACGGCTCTCAAAGTAAGCCTGTACTAGAAACATTTAGTCTCTCGGTAGTCCAGCTAAACGTCGATCACCTTGGATAATCTCACCCTGTGGATGTAACAGTGAGAGATATTCAATGCGGTTACCAAACTCCACTGCGACACCGCTATAACGATCGGCTCCGTTGATACTAAACTCAAACACATAAAAGCGTCTCAGCCCTATCCTGCCGGAACGTCCGCGGGCAAATCGCATTTTGCTCTGATGAATCGACTGATCCAAGAACTGCACACGATTGCCTTCACTAAATTCACGACAATGCCGTATTGCAAACTCACGTGAACGAGTGCCATCTAGCCACAGCCATACCAATACAACGACTATCGCTAAAGTAAGTAGTACGTCCATGCCTAAGCTTTTGTCCTAGGCCTTAATCAAGCGCAGCAAAAATTTGATCACGCACCGCCTCAACCTGACCAATACCATTCACCTTGATGTACTTAGGCGCTATCGCCGTGGTTTCACTAGCCCATTCAGAATAGTAGCCAATCAAGGGTTCTGTTTGCTCATGATAGACACGCAAACGCTCACGCACTGTCTCTTCAGCATCATCGGCGCGCTGCATTAGTTCTTCGCCAGTTTCATCATCCTTATCTGCAACCTTAGGTGGGTTATAGATAATGTGGTAACTACGGCCAGAGGCTGCGTGCACCCGGCGTCCGCTCATACGTTTAATAATCTCATCATCATCGACATCAATTTCAACTACTGCATCAATATCGACACCATCATTTTTTAATGCCTCAGCCTGCGCAATCGTGCGTGGAAAGCCATCAAACAAAAATCCATTAGCGCAGTCATCTTGCGCAATACGCTCTTTAACCAGACCAATAATAATACTGTCAGAAACCAAGCCACCCGCGTCCATCACCTTTTTTGCTTCCAGGCCTAGAGCAGTGCCCTCTTTAACCGCTGCCCGCAACATGTCACCCGTTGAAATCTGAGGAATGTCATAACGTTGTTTGATGTAGTTTGCCTGAGTGCCTTTACCTGCACCCGGGCCGCCTAATAAGATTGCACGCATTAGTTTATACTCCAGCGGTTAGCGGATTAATTTAAATCAGTAGCCCAATATTTTACATATACCTACATGGCTGCCCATGCCGGTATTAAACGCAACTCATTAATTATGACCAAAATCACTGACTTTGACGCGATCGAAACGCAGCAAGTGCAGAGCCATATCGATCAACGCTGGCCAGACGAGGTCATCGCTATAGAAATTGCAGATGTCGAGCTAGAATTAAACGAGATTAGCACCGAAAGTGCATCCTACCCAACCGTGGTATGGCAAGCTGAAGATTGCACCTTTCTGATCGTCAAAGCGGGTAAAAAAGAATTCCGCGGACTGTTTTTTTACGAAGATAGCGAGCATTTTGCGACAGATCAAGATTATTTCACCGAAATTAACCATTGCGTGATCACCCTACTGCAGACTCAAGCCGAATTTGCAGATAATGCGACAGCCTAATTAATCTATAACACTGCCCCCCATTTTATTAAGTACGGAAGCAACACACTATGACTAAAAAGAACGCCTTCTATGCCCAGTCCGGCGGTGTCACTGCCGTTATCAATGCCAGCGCCTGCGGCCTGATTGAAACTGCCCGCAAACATAAAGATGTGATCGCTAAAGTATATGCCGGTCGTAACGGTATTATTGGTGCACTGACCGAGGATCTAATCGATACCTCGAAAGAATCGGCACGTGCGATTGCCGCCTTACGCCATACACCTTCCGGCGCATTTGGCTCCTGTCGTTATAAGTTAAAAAGCATTGAAGAAGATCGCGCCCAATACGAGCGCTTAATTGAAGTCTTTAAGGCCCATAACATCGGTTACTTTTTCTATAACGGTGGTGGTGACTCGCAAGACACTTCAAATAAAGTCTCGCAGCTAAGCAAGAAAATGGGCTATCCAATCCAATGCATTGGTATCCCAAAAACAGTCGATAACGACTTACCTGTTACCGATAACTGCCCTGGTTTCGGCTCAGTAGCCAAGTATGTTGCCGTATCTATCCGTGAAGCAGGCTTTGATGTCGCCTCGATGGCAAAAACCTCAACCAAGGTCTTTGTGATGGAAGTGATGGGCCGCCATGCCGGCTGGATTGCCGCCGCAGGTGGTTTAGCCGCTGAAAATAAGGGTGATGCCCCACATATTATTATATTCCCAGAGGTCGCCTTTGAGCGTAAAGCCTTTATGGCCAAGGTAAAAAAATCCGTCGCCGATTATGGCTATTGTGCCATTGTTGTTTCTGAAGGCGCACATTATGCCGATGGTACGTTCCTCGCCGACGCTGGCAATACCGATGCCTTTGGACATAAACAGCTAGGCGGTGTTGCCCCGGTACTGGCACAGATGATCAAAGACGAGACTGGGTTTAAATACCATTGGGCAGTAGCCGATTATTTACAACGCTCAGCGCGCCATATCGCCTCTAAGACAGATGTAGAGCAGGCTTATGCCATGGGTAAGGCAGCGGTAGAACTGGCCCTTGCTGGTGAAACTGCAGTCATGCCAACCATTATTCGCAGCTCAAATAAGCCATATCGTTGGAAGATCGGTAGCGCAAAGCTTTCACGCGTCGCCAATGTCGAAAAAATGATGCCTAAGAGCTTTATCAGTAAAGATGGCTTTAGCATTACTCAGAAGTGTCGTGACTATCTAGCCCCATTGATCAAGGGTGAAGACTACCCACCTTACAAAGATGGCCTACCGCAATATGTCACTCTAAAAAATGTAGCCGTTACAAAAAAACTGGCTGACGAGTTCACGCCATAAGGCCTTAAAAATCAGATGAGCGTTGGGTGATCGTCATGCGCCCACGCTCGTGATTAACCGAAAGCTGACCTAAAAATGACATCCCCAGTAGTATTTCCTCACCCTGCATATAGGGATTAATACTGGCGCGCACATTACGCAACGTGATCTCACCGAGACTAATTGAGTTCAACCGCGTGGCATAGACTGTAATCATGCCATTCGCAGTATTTGCCTGCATCTCCATGCCTTTTTGCAAACCTAGTCGAGCAGCAACCGTCGCTGGCACGGTCACATAACTAGCCCCTGTATCGACTAAGAAGCGAACCGTCTGGCGATTAATCTTACCCTTCGCAATATAGTGCCCCGATGCACCGCCACGTAAAACCACTTGGCGATCACCGACGGCTGATACTTGGCTAACAACCTGTTCCTGCGCCTCACGCTTATTCTCTAGAAATTTTGAGAACAGCATAGTGAGCAGCAGCAGAATGCCAATCCAAGCCAGTGAGATCATCCAGCGCCCTACGCGGGTAGCAAAATCGTTGGGGTAAGCCATAGTTATGTAAGAATGAGTATTCTGTCATTGTAGTGACCTGATCGAGAATTGCGATCTTTCTAACAGGACAGTGTCCAGACCCTTTGTTGTGATTTTTGGGCTAACAACTGAAATATATAGAATTATCTATACAAGTTTGTCTAATTTATTCAATCTAAGGGATTACGTTTTAAGGTGAATCTGAGATAATCACCTGCCTGCGTGAAACAATTCAGGGTCAAACACCTATTTATGCCACGCAGCTCAGTCGAAACTAGCGCCACTAGGGCGCTCAAATTCCTTGGAGTCAAAAATGGGATTATTTGGATTTGGTAAAAGCAAAGAAAAAGCTGCGGTTGCCAGCAAGAATGACAACTTCGCACTCAGCGGCCCAAACAATGCCAGCAGTGCTCGCTGCATTATGGCAGCGGCAGTACGCGGAGTAGCCTTAGAGCTAGACCTCGGTGATGGCAAGCAATTAGAAATGTCGCACGGTCCAGTCAAGATCAATAGTGAAAATGCAATTTATACCTACCTTGATGTAAAAGGTGATGGTGCTCCACTACGGCCCAAGAAGGCACGTCACTTAGGTGATCAGAATTATTGGTTAGCAGTTGCCAATGAATTACTGGATAACAACCTACAGATAGAAAAGATTTTACGTCGCATGGATGAAATCCTAGCGACCAATGACTATCTAGCTGGCCCAATAACGCAGGCTGACGGCCCAGTAGCCGCAGGCGTTTTACAGCTAAAGAAAGCAGGCAGCTGCCCACAGGGTCTAAGCCATGTTGATGCATGGTTAAGCCGTGTTGAGCAGGTAGTCCCTGAAGGCATACGTGCAAGCGCCATGTCTCAAGTCAGCTAATCCCATTCACGATAGAAACAAAATTTATTTAAGAGGAAACCTCCATGGATTTATTTGACCAACGCGCAGCAGGTGATGCCGATGCGGGCGAATACGGCCTTTCTGGTGAAATGAAGAAAACCCAGTACGTACTTCAGCTACTAGGTGCAGCCTATTGTGCCGACACGCTAAAGTGCATCTTAGTCGCCGCAGAACAAGGTATGGAAATGAATACCGGCACCATCGACGTCGCTGGTGGTGAAAACCAATCTGCTGATTTTATTGCGATTTCTGAGTTTGGCATGTTGCCGGCTCTAAAAGAGAATGACTTTTTCAGCTATGGCGTAAAGTCGATCACTGAGTATGTGAATGCACGCGGACTAGGTTTTTCACTAATTCCTAAAAACGTTACGCTGGCCGCTGAGCAAGATGATTGCTGTGCTATTGCACGCAATCAAGCAGGCCCACATATCTCAGCCATCGTAAACGAGACCTTAGTCAAAGCGAGTAATGATGCGGCCACCATCGATGCGGCGAAAGCCGTACTAGGCCCATTATTAGATGATCTTGAGCAACGTCTAACGAAGAATAAATTCGTTGCTGGCAAGAACTTCTCACTGGCTGACATTTACTGGATGGCTCAGCTACACCTACTTAGCCTGACACCTGCCAATGACCTTATCGAACAACGCGCTAAAGTTAAGGCTTGGATGGGAACGCTACGTGCAAAGAAGAGTAACTGTGGCCAAGCGTTGATCGCTACCAGCTTGTTACCTACTGTAGCTGACGTACAAAGCAATACGATTAAGGATGTCGTTATTACTGACTTCTAATCAAAGTTACACTCAAAAAAAAACGCGGCCACCTTTCAAGGTGCCGCGTTTTTTTTTGGACTAGATTTAGCTGTTAGCTAGAACATCTCAGAGGCATCCACTTCGGTCACAGGATCATGCCCATCTCGAGTTGGAATAAAAGGTCCAGTGATCATTTCGGCATAACAGCTACCCGGGCCAACCATCGGATAAACCCCAGCATCAGGATCAATAATCACCTCTAAGAAAGCAGGCCCTGGATATGCAATAAACTCTCGTACAACACGCTCCAGATCTTCTTTCTTATCTAGACGCACTGCATATTCAAAGCCATCTGCTTCAGCAGCCTTAACGAAGTTCTTTTTATGCAATGATTTA
>Ga0206131_10002630_pt1 | contig 21482 bp, 22 predicted proteins | sample Helgoland_Spring_FD_148636 | JGI IMG/M metagenome (GOLD analysis project Ga0206131, IMG submission 148636) | Pelagic subsurface seawater microbial communities from Kabeltonne, Helgoland, North Sea - Helgoland_Spring_Bloom_20160517_1 | ecosystem: Environmental > Aquatic > Marine > Epipelagic ...
GAACAATGACTAGCGCATTCGCACTTAATAGCGGTGCTATACCACTTGGACCAGGAGCAACTGCACCATTATTAAACAACGCAGCGACTCCGTATGTGTTGAATAATCCTAGATTGTTTGATTCTTCTAATGCGCAATATTCTTCATATACAGGTGACGCTTTTGGCTCTTCAATAGATAGTAATAGCACATACGTTGCTGCAGGCGTTTACGATGAAGATCAAAATACGTCAAATGGATGGGAATTTAGTACAGGTGGCGGTGCAATATATGATGCTAATACTGGAGCATTATTATTTTCAATTTTAAATCCAAATACAAGGGACGCATACGAGGATCAAACTACATTTAACACGTATTTCAATCCAAATAATATAAATTGGACTGGCGCGGATAAATTTGGTCAATACGTTTCAGTTACCGATAGTCGTGCAATTTTTAGTTCAAATGAATCATACGGATCAGGCTCTAGTACGATACTTGGTGCGGGCGCATTGTACACATATGAATTACCAGGTGGAGGCCAAAAGAAAATAATACGAAGTCCATTCATAAATCAGACAACTCCAGGTAGATACGTTTCAGGGTTGTTTAACATGTCAAGTCTTTCGAAGGAAACTTATCAGGACACTTTTACTATTGGTGCCTCTCCAGAGGCACATCCTGTAACAGGATTAGTAGTTGGAAGTGGAAGTACCAATAAGAGCTACGGTGGATGTGTGCTATTAATAGATGCTGTTACTGACACTGTATTAAATACATTTGTTGCACCACAATATATGATAGAAACTGACCAATCTAGTCCTTGGAGAAATGGATTAAAAAGATCAGACGAATATAATGCAATTTATGGTGGCGAATTTTCCACATCAGCACAAAATAGTGATTATGTAGTGGCTAAGGGCCCAGCTTTAGCGAATGGACAAGCAATTGTACACGTATTTGATAGATTGGGCAGTAATTATCCAATACATGAAATTATTCAATCGGGGAATTTTGGTAATAGTATTTGTATGAACGAAGATTATTTGGCTATCAGTGACCCTTATGTGGCAGATGATTATGGCAATGAGTCAGGAAAAGTTTATATTTATGAAGTGGGAACATGGAATCTATTATATGTAATAGACAATCCCAATGCATGGGGAGTAACTTTCGGCGATCTCTTTGGCATAAGAATGTCAATGGATGGCAGATATCTTTCAATTGATTCTGTAGACATGTATGCGACAACAGCAGATCATGAAGGGTATACCAGAGGCAATGGCAATCCTACATTAGGACAGGATAAAACATATATATATGATTTGACTGATGGCAGTCTTATATACAGAGTTGATGAACCGTTACCATCAGCTTCATATGTAGTTGCTGCAACTGAACTTAACGATTTTAAATTATTTGTTGGATGTCCAGTAGCAGACAATAATGGTAGAGACAGAGATGGTGCAATATATGCATATAATATTCCAACGACAAGTGATTGGCAAAATTCTACATTAGTGAATCAGTTAGATAATCCAAATCCACTTGGAACATCAGAAGGTGATAATTATGGCGGCGCTGTTGCGATATCTAATAACTTGGCAATTGTAAGTGCAAGATATGAAAGCGATGGCGGCGGTCTAAATTCTGGCAAAGTATACATATATGATGTTTCAGATGCAACTGCTAGTAGTTTAAAATATACAATATCAAATCCTAATGCATATAGTGCAAGTGCAGGAGATCAATTTGGTGTATCAGTTGCGATTGATGGTGACTTTGCAATTGTTGGTGCACCATATGAAGATGACGCTAATGGGTCTGATTCAGGAAAAGCATATATTTTTAATGTAGGTTCAAGTGGAAGCAGCACAGCACTACTTACCTTAGATAATCCTAATCCTACTGGAACAAGTGCGGATGACAACTTCGGTAGTAGTGTTGCAATTAATGATGACTATGCAATAGTAGGATCACCATATGAAGGTGACACTGGCGGTTTACAAGCTGGCAAAGTTTATATGTTTGATAAGAATGATGGCTCATTACTATTTACATTTGATAATCCAAGTGATCAAACTGCCAACGATTTATTTGGTTCATCTGTTGCAATAAGCGGTAACACTTTAGCAATTAGTGCGCCATTGGATGATGATAACTCTGGAACAGACTCTGGAAGAGTATATTTATACAGTATCATAACAGGACAAATACTTCATACTATCAAAAATCCAAATCCTATTGGTACAAGCACAGACGATACATTTGGTAGCAGTATTGATTTACTAGGTGATTTCTTAGTGGTTGGTGCACCATATGAAGATGATCCATCATACACATACGCAGATGCAGGCAAAGCATATTTGTTCAGTAGTATATCAGGAGAATTACTGTATACATTTAATAATCCAAACGGAGATGACACATCAGAAGATGACCATTTTGGATATGCAGTTTCATTATCAGACAGTTATGTAATAATAAGTGGACACGATGAAGATGACAGTGCCAATTCTAGAACTGAAACTGGAAAAGCATACTTTTATAGTTTAGCAGATGGACTTCTAAAACACACTATAAGTAATCCTATTTCAGATTCAACTGCCCAGAGTGCTAAATTTTCACATTCAGTTGCGATTAATAACGAATATGCTATTATTGGTGCGCCAGGCGATCAATTTGCATCATTCCCGGGAAAAGTATTTGTATACTCAGCAGAAAAAATAATAGCAATGGGAAATCCAATTGTGTCAGTATCAGATAATTGGGCAACGCCAGAAATAACATCACAAATAGAAAGTCCCTATTTTCTAACGCAATATGACATTGACGAAGGCAAATCTGCATACGTTGATGCTGATTGGGGAAGCTCAGTTGTAAGTTTTGGTGATTACATAGTATCAGGTATGCCAAAAGATGACTATGATTATACACCAGGCGGTCCAAATCCACCCTTTGAGATCATTCAAACTGGAAGAATATTTGTGCATAGTGCTACTACTTCTGAACTATTATATGATATTAAGGCGCCAGAACCACTAGGAACACATACAAATGCATATAATGCGGGTCATTTAGGTGCGATGGATAGACTTTGTGTGACAAGTAATTACATAATCGCAGGATATGGTCCTGGTAGTACTGTAGCACAAGATAGAAATAAAATTCATTTCTTTGATATAAAAACTGGAAATCTTGTACACACAATACGAGATCCGGAACATTCAACTGACCCTGGCAAACTCTGGCCACAGTTTATGGATGTATCAGAAGATGGTAATTGGTTAGTGGTAACATGTTATAATAGAACTGTGAACGGAGTTGTAAATGCTGGTAGAGCTTATATCTATGATGTTTCTACTAAACAACTAGTTCACACATTAGACAGAATTCCCAATGATACTTCAATTTTCTATGGATATACGACCCCAAAAATCACAAATTCCCATACATTTATTCAACAGGCGTATTATGACAGTAACTTAGGTGGCATACACATGTATGAGAATTCCACTGGCAATTACATAAGAACAATTTCAAGTCCATGGGCTAACCATACTTTCACGGGATCTCCTAATGGATATGCGAGTCTCGGTGGCACCGCTGGCGGATTTGCGGCATACGGTGGTATTTACGCTGTTAGCTCAAACGCATATGAATGGAATGGTAGTACTTATGCATATACTTATAGAATCTTTCTATATTCTCTCGTTACAGGGAATGTAGTTCTTACTATTGATAAACCAGGTAACGGTTCAACTGGATGGGGCGAGAAAATTACATTAGATTCTAATTATATTGTTACTACTGACAGCCTCAGAGTTTACATTTACAGTATCCAAAGTGGAAATCTTGCAGGTACAGTTAATCGGCCTGCGCAGCCTACCGATCATCAATATGACACAGGATATGATTGGGGTAAACTTTCAAATTTAGAGATACAAGGAAATAGAATTATTGTAGGATCAGAAAATTGGAGTAATATTTACGGCAGCGGGGCAGAGTCTGGCAGAATAACAATTATCACCGGTGATATGTGGGAAAATGCAGTTGCTGGTCAGCCTACTTTTGCGAGTGTGTCACCTGCATCATATAGTGGTGGCGCAAACAGAAGTTTAACATTGACTGGTACTAAATTTGAATTAGATACTACAATAGAGTTGATTGATTCTAATAACATTTCAACTACAGTAACCGATTTCACAACAATGGACCCTAATACTATTATATTTAATACACCAAAATCATATACAACCACTGAAGGTCCATTAAGTATAAAAATAACATCATCTACGGGCGAGTCTGTTACTGAAGTAAATGCATTAGCGACAGGTTTTAATCCAGTATGGACAACAGCATCAGGTAATTTGTCATCTGGTACTGCGGATGGAGCAGGAACAAATGCACATTATTTCTTAACAGAAGATGTATCAGAAACAATAGTTGCGACTGATACAGAAGATCCAGAAGTAATATATACTATAGAAAGTGGTAGTCTACCACCAGGTTGCACAATTAATGCTAATTCTGGTGAAATTTCTGGTACAATTCCAGCAGCAGATATTGGAAGTGATACTGTATATAACTTTACTGCCGGTGTAAATGATTCTGGTGGTAACTTAATAACCAGAGATTTCAGCATAACAGTTAAAAATTCTGCTGCTGTTAATTATGATTTCACATCATTTACATTTAGAGGAAAAGAAACTGGTTCCACGGGACCAACACTTAGCGAAACATTGGCTTTTCCAGAATACGATACAACAACTTATTCTTGGTTAAATAATACTACATATTTCACTGTTAATGATGACAATATGCAAATTTGGAAGGTTCCTGCGACAGGTAACTATAGAATAAAAACAATTGGAGCAGCAGGAGGATCACCAACTGCACAAATGAATATTGATAATGGCGGAATCGGTGGATATGGATCATATACTGAAGCAGATATATATCTTGAACGAAATGCACATTTGTTAATTGTTCCTGGACATATGGGGTCAGCAGATTCACTTGGTGGCGCAGGTGGTGGCGGTGGCAGTTTTGTAGCGTATCGTCCATCTGGAGCAGGAACATCATTTACCGATGCTGATCTTATTTTTGCAGGCGGTGGTGGTGGCGGCGCTGCAAAGATGTCAAGTGGCATTGGACGCGCAATTGGCGGCAATGGCGGTCTTGAGTTTAAAGGTGAAAACTCACCGGATGGATATCGTACAGGTGCAGGCAATATTGCAACACAAGGAAGCTTAACTAGTTACTTAGGCGATAATGCCTATGGAGATGGCGGCAATTGGGGCGGCGGTAACGGTGCAGGTTGGAAAGGCGCTGGAAGAGCAAGTGGCGGCGGTGCTGGCTCGGCTGGTAGATATAGTTCCGGCGGTGGTGCAGGTTTCAACGATTCATATACTCCTCTAGGCGGTGGCGCATATCGTATTGAAGGGGGCTTTGGCGGCGGTGGCTCTCCAGGCGGTGCTAATAATGGAGAAGGTGGTGGCGGCGGTGGCGGTGGCTACAGTGGCGGCGCAGGTGATTATGCTGACTATGGAGGAAATACAAGTGGTACCGATTACAGATATATAAATGGTGGCGGCGGAGGTGGTCTATATTATCATAGTGATCCTACTCTTCCATCTATATCTAATTTGGCTACAGGTATTAATACAGTCCTAGAGCATGGTACTATAATAATTACACTGATTCCATAATAACACAAATATAATCTAAAGAAAAACTCGGCATTAATGTCGGGTTTTTTGTTGTTTATCTACATAACTACGAATATAAATGATAAATACTGTTGTAATTGGGAGAAGCCGCAATGAATAAAGATAGCATATGGTGGAATGCACCTGAATATTTCAGTAGATGGCGATTATTTCCACGTGCATTTATTTCAATGTATATATATCTTCTTTGGGATGTTGTTACGTGGTTTATGGAATTGCCTGATCCAAATATGAATCAAGCAGGACTTGTTAGTGTTATCGTTGGCGCAGGCGCTGCATGGTTTGGACTATATGTAAATTCGAATTCTACTAAGTTCGAACAAACTACACCGACAATGCCAACTACTACAATATATTCAGATGAATCAAGAAGAGAACCTAGTAGAGAACCAATAAGAGAACCTGAACCTAAAAAAGAAATAAAGAGTAGATACTAATGAGTAAGAAAAATTTCAAACATCATATTCGAATTCAATTGAATGAAGAATTAGATAAGCATGATATAACTGGTATCTTAATGGTGCTTGAAAAATCTATTCCTAACATATTTGACGTAGATAAAAAAGAAGTAAATTATCATACTGAAGATAACAAACATCTATATGATTTTAAGATAGAGCGTTCATTAACAGAAGCAGAAGGCGAAGCAATACTTCACGTTATAGAAAAGTGGACATCAAATGATTTCTTGTTAGAGGTAACAACAACCGAAGATTACTTTCTACCTGAAAATGAATATGAAATTGATATGACTAGTATGCGTCATAATAGATGGATGGACAAAAAAGTAACAGAAGGATGGAGATACGGATTAGAATTCAATGAAAATCAAAAAACTGATCCTAGATTGAGACCGTATCATGAATTAACAGATAAACTAAAAAATTTATAGTATAACTTGACAATACTAAATTTGTATTATATAATAGGTATTGTAGAAACATAGGTAAAAAATGTCCGGTATAAGGAAAACATATAATTTAACAGAGAAGAATTACTTCAAATTCTTCGGTGTTAAAGAGCAACAAAATTTAAGTGCACGTAGTCTTACGACACACTATAAAAAAATTCTTACGATTTTAAGTAATGAAAATGATAGTTTTTACAAAAGAGAAAAATTAGATTTTGCCAATAGAGCATTTGAGACCCTGGTGGATCCGATAAAACGTGCTAGATATATTTTAGAAATAAATGGCTTTGATAATGATGTCAGGGACACGGCAGATGCAAATGATTTTGTATTCGTCAATCAATTGAATTTTCAATATGATAATGCAACTAACATAGAAGATATGAATGAGTTCATCCTTGAACTAAAAAATCAAACATCATGGATAAAAGAACAAATAGAAGAAAGTATTGATGTATATCAAAATTATAAGATAGCAGCAGGACTACTAAGTAGATTTTATGAGATTTCTAATATTCATAACAAATCTAAAGAAAAAAAATCAAATTTAGCGATAGGAATAAAGTATGCGGTCTTTGAATAATTGGAATCTAAAATGAGTATATTAACATTAACTACTGCCGCAGAAAAACAAATTGATCTGTTAAGTGAAGAAAATGATTGCTATGGTATTACATTAAATATTAAGGGCGGTGGCTGCGCAGGCTTCGAATATGAATGGGGAACCATTGATACACCTGCTGAATTGCAAAAAGATGATGAAGTGGTTAAAACATCTAATGGGAGTGCCTTTGTAGTAGGTTCACATAGTTTAATGTTTTTAATTGGAACAGAAGTAGATTATGTAAAGAGTTTAGTGGGCGCTAATTTTGAAATTAGAAATCCGAATGCACAAAGTAGTTGTGGTTGTGGGGTTAGTGTTAATTTCGACATGGATAATTTAGTTCCTAAATTTTAGATAAATATAGTGAACCACAGTTATAATGTTGCATTCAGGAGAATATAATATGAAATTTTTAAGATGGTGGCTTTTCGCCTGTTTGACAGGTTTAGTAGCAGTTGTTGCAAATTACTTTGGATTTTTTCAAGAACTTTATGCAAATGATGCAACTAAGATAAGCTTTTTTATAATAGTTATCTATGTATTCTCTACGTTATATGTGGGAAAACTAACATATAATCAAACTAAAGGCAAAAACATAAAATCTGGACTTAATACGTCTTGGTTTACAAGTGAGGTATTGCTATCCTTGGGTATGATAGGAACAGTAGCAGGATTTATTCTGATGTTAGGTGACACTTTCGGGTCAATTGATACTACTAATCAAGATTCTCTAAAGGATGCACTAAGTAATATGGCACTAGGTATGAGTACTGCACTTTATACAACACTTGTGGGATTGATACTAAGTCAGGCTCTAAAGATTCAACTTGTAAATCTAGAGTCTGGAGAGGATGATGTCTAATAGAAATCGTTTTAAGAGTACTACAGGCTTAAATGATTTACTATTTAATTTACTTATTGGATTCGTATTTCTATTTGTTGTTGCGTTCTTACTAATAAATCCCCCAACCAAAAAATCTGATGCTCCAAAAAAAGCAGAATATCTAATTGTAATCGAATGGGATAAAGATGCCAACGATGATGTTGACCTATGGGTGAAGGATCCAACAGGTGTAGTAGTATCATTTACAAACAAAATGGGCGGACTACTAAATCTGGAAAAGGATGACTTAGGTTGGCAAAATGATAAATGGATGCAGCCAAATGGAAATGAAGTGATTATCCCAATTAATCGTGAGGTGATCACAATAAGAGGAATAGTACCAGGGGAGTATCAAGTAGCGGCACATATATACAGTAAAAAAGTAATGTATTCAATTGATACATCAAATGGAAAATATATAAAAAATGAAATTAACGATAGTGGGTATGTTACTGCAACTTTAATAAGAATAAATCCATATGGTGAAGTATATAAAACACAAAAAATATACACACTGAAAGGCCAAGTTTTACCAATGTTTAACTTTATATTAGATTCAAACGGCGATGTAACTTCACTAGATGAACGTAGTAATAGTATAGTTACACGTGGCGGCAGAACGTTAACAGGAACAGGAACAGATGAATAACTATATACCAGCATATAACATAGACTTACTTCCTGTACTAATAGCATTGGTATTGTTATCAACTATAATGCTATGGATTGCAATTAAAAATTACAAGAACTTAGCGGCTATGATAGTTATTATTCCGTTAACTATCTTTAGTGGATGGACTGTATATACAACAGTAGATAAACTATTAGGATATCCAGTGGTAGAAAATTTTACAGACAAAGCAGTATATCTATTCCATACAGAGGGACTAGATGGCGATTGGATATATGTATGGATTTTCAAATCAACAGATACCCGTCCAAAAGCAATTATGGTACCAAATACCAAAAATAATAAAGATTCACTAGAAGAGGCAAAGCAAAAATCACAAGGCGGTGGTATACCACAATTAATACGTTCGAAAGAAAATGCTAAAGGGCAAACAGTTGGTGGCGAATTAGAAAGATATGATTTTCAAATGAATGATATACAAAATTTGAAAGATAACGAACCGCAAGCCTCTGAGCCGCAATCTAATAATACACAACATATAAGAAATCCAACATATCCAACATCAACCCCACCAAATAACAGACCAGATGGCAGTTCATCATTCACTGGTTTCGAATATACTGGGCCAACAATACAACATGGATTCACATTTGAAAAATCACAAAAACCACAAATACGTAAAATAATACCTTCCGGCAAGTAAAAATTTGATTTAGCACTTGACATCTGGATAGTAATAATATATAAAAACTATATAACAACTAGGGGGAGACAATGGCAATAAAAAATCATAATAGCGTCCATGACAGCGAAAAACTTAGTAGCATGGAATGGGCTGCTATAGGAACATTAATGTTTGAACTTGGTAACCTACGATGCAAACAACAACCTTCAAATGAAGAACAAGTTGTTATTGATTGGATGAAAATCAGAATATCTGAACTAGAATTACGAAAAGGTCTTTAAAATATATGACAAATAATATTGTTGACGCCAGAAGTTACTTTCTTGGTAAGGCTATGTTGGACACACTTGATGTGATGCTTCAAGCCCATAATCAGTTGAATTATCATGCATATTATCTTCTATTGGAGGAAGATGGAACAGATTATATAGAACTAAGAATAAAAGATATAAATACAAATATACACACACTTATTGATAAATCTCCAGTAATAGTATTAAATGATAGGCATACAAATGGCGAACCACTCTTCCAAATCGGTTAAAGAACTTAACTTATTAATTTCAAAAATGAGAAAATGGAAAAACCCCACCCATGCACAACTTATGGAATATCTGCATATATGCAGTGAAGTGGAATATAAATCAAAATAATTAATAAAAAACTTGACAAATAATTTTATATCTGCTATGTTAAGCATATGGGTACAACCTGAACACAAGGCAGAACATCCGAAGGCACTTATAATCCTTTTAAAAATTAATAGAGAAAGACAAGGAAAACTCTTGACAATCTAATCTTGATATGCTATATTAAGATTATAAGTTAAGAGGCGGGTGAGAGCGATAAATATCTCCGTGTGGGACCAACGGTTAGTTCCACAATTTATAAAAAATTTAGTTTTATTCCCTGTTAGCTCAGTTGGTAGAGCAATTGACTGTTAATCAATTTGTCGCTGGTTCGAGCCCAGCACAGGGAGCCAATATAATATGGAGAGGTGGCAGAGTGGTCGAATGCGGCGGTCTTGAAAACCGTTGAGGTGAGAGCCTCCCAGGGTTCGAATCCCTGTCTCTCCGCCAAATATTGCTCATATTTTGAGTGATAAATAAAAGTAGAAGTTAATGCTCCTATAGCTCAGTTGGTAGAGCAACTGATTTGTAATCAGTAGGTCCGCGGTTCAAGTCCGTGTGGGAGCACCATTAATGCGCCTGTGGTGAAATTGGTAGACACGCTAGATTTAGGTTCTAGTGCTTTACGGCGTGGGGGTTCAAGTCCCTCCAGGCGCACCAAATGTTTAACGGGGAATTAGCTCATCTGGGAGAGCGCCTGCTTTGCAAGCAGGAGGTGATCGGTTCGAGCCCGATATTCTCCACCAAATATATCAATGCAGGTTTGCTAACAGTAACAGATATTACAGGCGTCATATCAATTCTGCGGTGAGGTTCGAGTCCTCAATTGATACCAAGATAAGCGGGCGTAGCTCAGTGGTAGAGCCTTTCGTTGCCAACGAAACTGTCGAGAGTTCGAATCTCTTCGCCCGCTCCATGAAAGGTATAAATATATTCATATGAATTTTGTAAAACTTGATAACTTGCCAGTATTAGATTTAGAATTAGAGATTAATACTCTAATTGAAAATAATATTGTTAAATTTAATTCCAATACAACACAGATTTGTCTCAATACTGTAAAAGGAAAGGAAACAGATTATCAATTTGGACGTGGAAGTTTATACTACGACTGGGAAAACACGTATACAAATCAAAATGAAGAAGTTATTGTTCCGAAAAAAGATATTATATATGCGGAAGAAGATTTTACAGTTTTGTGTACACAATTTGTTGATACAGCGTTTGAAATAGTGTATAATGCTTTAAGCGCAAGATATATATTGGGCAGAGTTAGAATAATGAAAAGCAAGCCTAAGACTTGTTTGAGTTGGCACAATGACTTTCATCCGCGTGTACATTTTCCGATACAAACACAAGAGGGCTGTTTTATGGTTATAGAAGATGCAATTATGCATTTAAAAAAAGATACTTGGTATTTTACAAATACGTTACTACCTCATACTGCATTCAATGCTAGTTTGAAAGAGAGAATACACTTGGTTGCCACGATTGTAGGAGAACGATAATGTCTATTATTACTGATTTTGAAAAATCGAAACCTTTTGTATATGAGTTAGAATGGACTGATGGTTTAAAATTTATTTACGAGCAGACACAGCAAATTTTTGCACACTTGCCGAACATTTATACACGCAAACCAGAAAGTCAATATTATATTGACAATTACAAAGAGCATTATAATTTATATGATCCCGATAAGCCTGTTATGCAGGTTGTTAGTATAAATGATTTGAAAAATCATAAAGAATTGTCTGCATCATTAGAAAAATATGGATTTACACAGAGTTTAAAATTTTTCCAAGCAGATCCTACTCAGCCGTCTTTTAAACAAGTAGAACATTTATTTTTTAGTCACAGGCATCATACGAAAACTAGTGTAGCAAGTTTGATATTTCCAATAGCGGGATGCGATGAACACACATTAACCAGTTGGCCAGATTATGAAGATGTTGATGGATATATTCCTGATGATCCGTCTACTGATGTTTATTGGAGTGAATATTACTGGAAAACATATAAAAAAGATAGCGATAAATACTTGTTAAGTGACAATGACGCAGCATGTAGATATGCCTTAACTGATAAGCCGGCACTATGGAATGTAAAGCAATGGCACGAAGCACACAACAAAGGCAACAAGCATAGAGTAATTTGTAATATTAATTTTAAAAGTAATACACAGACTTGGCAAGAAAGTATAGACATAGTGAGAGAAATTTAATGGATTGGATTTATATAATAATTATTGGTTACCTGTGGGGGACACTTATCTCTCATTGGGGCGCAAGTATATTACTCCATAGATATTATTGTCATAAACAATTTAAAGTACCAGTCTGGTTTGAAACTATCGGCCTTGCTATGTTAATGGTAGCATGTATTCGCACCCCTATTGGTTGGATTGCCAGTCACAGAATGCATCACACATACAGTGATGGACCGCAAGACCCACATGCAGCACAGCACGTAGGTTATTGGAAAGTTTTATTTACAACATGGGATATTCCCAAAATACCAATGAAGTATGCCAGAGACTTGTATAATAATCCAAGATTGGTATTTTGTCACAGGCATTGGCTAAAGATATTAATAATAGTATGGATTGTAAGTTTATTAATAAGTTTTAAATTTTTTGTTGCATTTGCACTTATACCATTTATACATGCTAAACTTGGATTTGGACTTTTAAACACAGTTGGACACAAGCACGACGGCGGTGCAAATGTTCCTTGGTTAAATTTGCTTATAGGGGGTGAAGGCTATCACAAAGAACATCATAAAAATTTTAAAAAAATTCGTCTGCACAAATATGACAGCAGCGGCTGGATAACACAACAATTATTAAAAGCAGGCATTTTTAAACAAGCATGAACATCTTAATTTTTTCGAATATCCTACTAACAAGTATTTAGAAAGAAAATATACTAAACCACATTATGAAAGCATTATTCGATATGTCTAAAATACAAAAACTAATGGAGCAAAGTCTTGCTATTAGAAGCTTCCCTATTAAAGAAGTACAAGACGTAGTAAACAATTTCAAGTTAGAAAATCATGCAGAAGTAAAAATCTTTAATAGCAAAATCACTGAATATTTAAAACCTTATTGTGATTTAAGTGAATTTGAATATCTATACCCATTAAACGGTATTACCGAAGGTCTTAATTATTGGATGTGGGGTGAACAGCGTACTATACAAATACGCAAAGGCGATTATGTGTGGGTTACCGGTGAACCAGTTGGCGATGTGCATTATTGGACAAGCCCTGCAAGTTTTGACGGCAATTACTGTGACATACCAACTGATAAGCCGGTTGTATTAGATGTTGCATACTTATTAAGTACTGAAATTAGACAATTTAAAATACCGGATAATGTCGAAAAAGTATTTTTTAGTTTTAGCAAATGCTTCGGATTAAGGAATTATCGTATAGGGTATTATTGGAGTCGTAAGCCTGACCGATGGTTAGAGCCATTAAATGTCAATGCGAAATATTATAACTATCATAGTATGGGATTGGGAGAAAAACTAATTGAATCTATTCCTATTGATTTGGTATACAACACTTTAAGACCATTACAACTTGAAATTTGCACAGAATTAAATTTAACTCCAAGTGATGTAATTTGGCTTGCAACTTCAGATGATCCATGTTATAATAAATTTAAAAGAAGCTATACTAATAGATTGTGTGTAGCCGACTTGATAAAGGAAAAATACTATGATACCATTTAGACATACTAATGATATTAAATCACTAGATATATCAAATGTTACTAACGAATTACAAACAGTAGGCAGTATTGTATTTCACGAACAAAATTTAACCGAATCTGATTATATCAATACAATGAAAAAGTTTGGAGAGTGCGAAGCACCAGACTTGTTTATGAATCCAAAAGAGCATCCTGAAATATTTTTAGTTACTGGCAAGAGAGATGACCACGGTAAAAAAATTGGCATGTTTGGAGATTCTGAACTTGGATGGCACAGCAACGGTAATAGCAGACATTTAATTGACAAAATTGTTATTGCATTATATTGTATCGAAGAAGATATCAATACTACATTGAGCATATGCAATACAAGCGATCCGTTTTATGAGTTGTCCAAAGACGAACAAGAGTATTGGAAAAGTATTAAAGTTAAAATTAAATTTCAAAACAATACAATGTATCATCTTGAAGACAACGATCCCGAACTAGAATTTATGAGCAAAAACAGAGGAAGTATTAGAGAGTTAGTAGGAATTCATCCGCACACAGGAAAGCATTATTTTTATTTCCCTTATCATTTTATAGTTGGTGCTTGGGAAGGAAAAACAAAAATTAATCATGAAAAAATGATTGAACGGTTAATGCCTATCATTTTCAAATCAAAACACCAGTATCATCATATTTTTAAAAAAGGAGATTTGTTGTTAATGGACCAGTTTTTAACCTTACATCGCCGAACACCTATCTTAGATAAAAATAGATTACTATGGAGAATTGCTTGTGATTATCAACATGTCTCATCTCAAGAAGAATTACACTATTGAAGATATGAGTTATCTCGACGGTAATGAAGCGTCTGTATTGTACAATTTTAAAGCAAATCTTATAAAAGATCAATACTATAAAAAAGTAGTCGATGTGGGTTGTCGTACTGGCGAGATTAATAAATACCTTATAGATTACGATTATCTGTATTATGGGTTTGATACAAGTTCCGAACCTATAGAGTATGCAAAACAACAATATCCTTCCAAGTTCTTTGAACTTAGAGATTGGAATAATTTAAGATATCTTCCTTGTGATGTAATTGTATTTGGAAGTGTATTAGTATATGCACAAAATCCAATTGAGATGTTTGAACGGATTTGCAACTTTTATAAGCCGAAATGTGCAATAGTACACGAAGTAAATAATAAAAATACAGAACAACTAACTTATACAAATTTAAATTATTTTGAACAATATGAGACAGAAATATACGAGTTTGAACTAAATATACCAGTAAAACATAGGACAATCTTAAATGTTAAATTATAGAATAAAAAAATATGATTTGGAGTATGATGAAAATGGTATACCTATACGACAATATTTAAACAACGATCCTGGTAATCCAGGACCTGATCGTCCAGGCTGGGAAGATTTAAGTCTACATCACGACTATGCTGGATATAGAGATATGATATGGACACCAATGGACTTGCCCTATTTAGATGTTGATTTAGATCAGATTGATGCAATACGACAAGATCAAAACAAGAAAAAAAACTTTTACGAAACTGAAAATGTAGGAACACTGCTATTTTTAAAATGTAACGAGTGCGGACAAATAGGGGAAGATCCAACTTGGTTTGATTGGGCAGAACAAGAGTTTCCGCACATTAAAGAATACGTTGACCAATTACCTTTTAAAAGTATACATCAGTTATTTTTTGTTCAAACACCTAAACCTATACCACCACACTATGACGAAGAAAAAATAATGGAAGGATTACTCAGGACACAGGCACCTAGCCATTTACATTTTCGTTGGAGTAAAGTAACCGACTGGCGAAATGAACATTTTTATATGAGTAAGGATAGCGGAGCCACAAGAGTGTTTCCAATGTTGCCTCCAGAAACGAATGCCTTTGCTTATGACGGAGCAACTTACGAACACGGAGTTGAAAAGGGATTTGAGTTTAAAGATAGATGTCAGTTAGTTATTCACGGCGTGTATGATTTGCCGAAATGGCATAATCTATTAGAACGCAGTTATCAAAAGTACAAAGATTATGTTATTACACCAAAACATTTTGATTAAACAGTATAGCGAAGATCCTGAATATTATAGAGATTTGATTTATCCTTTTATACGTAAATCACGTTTAGAAGGTAATGATAGTATAAGAACAACAAATTATAATCCAGATGATCCAAATATTGAAACTTGGATGTGCTTCATCGAAGGAAAATTAATCAGTATAAGCGCAGTAGAACAAAGTCATTATACAAATGATCCTGATGTAGCTGCTAGAGTATGTAGATATCATATTTTAAAAGATTATAGATTTACACATTGTGGTTTAAGAATGGCAGACCTTCAAATAGATTGGGCTAGAAAAAACAAGTTCGAAATACTTTATATTACACACGATGTAAATAATCGTGCAATTAATGCTCTATATCAACGTAAAAAGCGTATGACGGTGGAATCTTTTAAACAGTTTACAAATACTGAATGGTATAAAAATTTACAATTAGAAACTGATTTTTTATTTAAAACTGGTGATATGTTACAATATGTTTACAGCATTAGATTAAACAATTCTAATTTTATTTGGCAACCAGAGAGTAAATTTATAACAAGGAATTTTGATGCAAGTCTTATTGAGTGCCCCTAGGGCAGGATCCTCTTACGGTTATGAACAAGTACACGAATATAATTTAACATTGCCAAATGTAAAATATATTGGTGTAGAAGAATATCTTGATCCTAATCAACTATGCTATATGACGTTAGAACAAAAAATTAATTTTTTAAAAAGTGAAAAAGACAAAGGTATAAATTATACATTTAAACACCATATAAATTATCTCGGAGACTATTATGAAAATTGGTTTAAAGAGTTTTACAAAGACGATGAAATATTAATACTCAAGCGTAAAGATAAATGGAAATGGTTCTTGAGTTTTTTATTCCAAGATTACAACAGTTGGTCAACGGCTGCTATAAAGATCGACAATAATTTATATAGTAAAGATATTAACGAAAACTGGACAGATTATGATTATAATAGAAGTTTAAAACAGTTTTTTGAAATCACAGAACAACTAAATAGATGTGAAGGCAAAATAATTTACTATGAAGATTACTACCATACAAGTAAAAAATATAAAAAGTTATCTTCATTAGTAGATTACGAATCATATTTTTTAAACATACATGAAATAAAAGAACATTTTGCAGATATATTATATAAAAGAGTACCGATATGAAAAAACACGATTTACCTACTATTGCTAATTTAAATTTAGATATTAATTTAGAAAATTTACGAGCGGCTACAAATAAACTTAATGAACAATTTGTAGATGTACGTACTGCTAATCCCATGCTTTGTGATAATCACATGGAACTAGTTGCTAGTGTATATGACAACTTTGAACAAATTAATTTGACTACTCCGAGTGAAATATTACCATACGAAACTAGTATCAAAGAGCGTCTAAGGCGCCGCGAAGAACACTTATATAATATACCGACTGAAGATTATACTGATAGTGTGTTTGAAAAGATTGTGACACAATGTAAGGCGCCAGCAAGCCGTATACGCATTACTAAACTCGAATCTGGTAAAATTATACCTTTTCATGTGGACTATGATGTAAGCTATGCGGTGCGCTGTATAGTACCCATATACGGTGGAAGCAATGTTGTAAACTTATTTAAACGTGACGGGAAACTTGAGGCGTACAATCTAGAAGATGGCACAGCAAACTTCCTTAATATTGGATATCCACACGCGGTAGTTAATATGAGTAGCCAACCTCGCATTGCATTAATGTTTAGTTTAGATGGCACTGAAGATATAAATAAATTATGTTTGAAATAGATATTCCTAAAGAAACAATTGATGCTTTATTTGATGTGGTTATTGAAAGATTGGGCAAGCGCAAGTTAGGTGATTTTCCTTTTTACACTCACGTACCAGATTATATAGTAACTGATTATATGTCTAAATGGATTGATATTGACAAAATTTCAACTGGATATATCTATGGTCACAGTGAAACTATTCCTTTACATACAGATAAGTGGAAAACATCTACGTTTTATAATTTAAATATACCTCTTTATAATACTGTAGATAATCAACAATTTCTAGTATTTGACCAGGAGTTTTTGGATAGAGGCTGTGAATGGCAGACCGAAGATATAGATCAAGAAAGACATCAACCACTTACATCAGCGGACAAAAATAATAGCGATAAAGACAATGACCATCTCAAAAGTATATGTTATAAAGGTGTTCGTCCTATAGATACAGAAATATGTTATGTAACTAATGATCCTGTAAATGAAGATATTGTAGACTTGTTACCGTTTAATAAAGACTTCTACTTTGGACTTACTGGAAAAAATTGGATTCAATCAGTTGGCAAAGGACTAATTTTCAAAACAACACAATTACACGGAACTGCAAAACAAAATTCATTTAAGGTAGGATGCGTGTTTTTGCTGAAATCTCAAGATTGTCTGTTGTAAATTGTATAGTGCAGCCTATTTTACTCGACTGCATTTTACCCGTTGCATGTATTCTATTTGCAGGAAATAATAATGCTTTTCCGGGAGTGTAACTCCATGCTTTTCCTGTTAATCCATGATACAAATCTTTTGTATATGGCAAATATTCAAATAATTGTTCATCGATAGATAACCCAGTGCATCCTTTTACAAAATCTGTATCACAAGGTCTAGTACGCAAGGATGATTCATAATACATTTCTTTTAATTCCAGGTCTGTTTTATCGTCAAATATGTTATAGATCCAAGAAACTTCTTTATCACTATCTACAGTTTGATCAAAAACAATAAACTTTTGCTCTTTGTATGCTTGAATAGGAATTAGTAGAATTGATTTCTTTTTAGCACTTATATCACTATGTATTGTAAAAGGTGACTCATGATTAAAAATATTTGAGTAATGAAAATATTTTATATCTATAAATTTTTTTAAAATATCTTTAATTTTGTCTTGTTCTTCTATTATAGACAAATCTTTCATATGTGTTTTATCACCGTTGATTGAAAGATTTATCAACTGATTTAATATATCTTTAGGTAAAGTTATTTCTATCATTTCGTTAATTTTCATACATATATTTATACTTAACAAACATAATAATCTGAATAAATACAATATATAAATATATCCACTGCGATGTATTAAAAATTAAAGAGGAGACATACTATGAAATTTTTATATGTGGATGTCAAAAAAGGTAAATTAGTTGGAGTATTCAACAATGTTGCGGGCAATATAAAGTATTTGTCTGCAGACGATATTGAAATACAGAAAGATAAGCATCAGGCACTAAATCGTATTAACACTGTGAAAGAATTCAATGATGCGCTAGTTGCAATGCAAAATCATGACAAACCAAAAAAATTGTTTAAGATGTCTAATCCTTTCAAAAACGTTTTTAAAAAGAAAAATAATTAATATAATATATTATGTAGGAGAACTATAAATGGCATATGCTGTAAAATATAGACGCGGTACAACTGCTGAACATGCATCATTCACTGGTGCAGCAGGCGAAATAACAGTAAACACAACTACTAATCAATTAATAGTACACGATGGCGTCACGGTTGGTGGCCATGCTATTAGTGCAGGAGTTAGTGGCGGCGGCGGGCCAAGTACATTAACTGATTTAAATATCAGTGATGGAACTGATGGCCAAGTTCTTACTACTGATGGTACTGGAACATTCACGTTTACTACCGTAACAAATAGTGGAGGCAGCAGTCAAACTTCTACAATTATTTCCCCATCTGCATTTGCATATGTCAATACAACATCAGATGGTTCAGGTACAAACATAAGTTGGTCAAATTGGAATAACTCCAATGGTACAATGGACTTTACATTTGAAACTTCACAGCCAGATGTAAATTATGCGGTCATAAGTGATGTAGAAGGATTCGATGATATCAATATTCAGGTTTCTTCTAAATCTACTACTGGATTTACAGTTTCTATCTATGATGGTTCAGGAAACGTAGCAAGTCCTGATATAACAGGCACATTTTCTATTATAGTATATGCATCAACGCCTACATTAGAAGTGAATGGATCAAGTAATAGTAGCAGTGTTGGCAGTGATGAAGTTTATATTCTCGCAGATATGCCAGCATTAATTGCAAAAACTGGAATGGTTACAGGAGATAAAGCATATCTTACTTCAAACAACAATTTATATTTATATATAGGAACAGGTTGGTATCTAATTGCATCAGTACAGAATGATGCCCCATCTGCAATTACAAATGTTAATTCATCATACGTTCTTTCTATTGATGGCACACCTACTGTAATTACTGCAGCCTCAACCGACCCAGAAGGATTTCCTCTTACGTGGAGTTACGCAGTAACGAGTGGTTCACTTGGCGCAACTACAATTTCACAAACTGATAATGTCTTTACTATTACTCCAAGTACTAATTCAGCAGACTCTGGTGAATTTACGTTGACAATTGGTGCAACTGACGGCACCAATGGTGCAGTAAATACAATCACATCAATGTTATTGCAATTTAGTGTTGTGAATTCAAGAAATACACAATTACTAGTAACAGCAACAGGAACATCAGATAATAGTAATGTAACAGATTCATCTACTAATAACCATACAGTAACAACAACTGGTGATGCTGTTTCTGGTACATTTAGTCCATACAGACACGGTGGTTATAGTATGTACTTTAATGGAATATTTGATCAATTGAACATTGCAAGTCATGAGAGCTTGGGCTTTGGTACTGGGGATTTCACAATAGAATTTTGGACTCAGTGGGGCGGCACCTTTTCGAGCGCATCTGGTGGTGCCATGGTAGACCTCAGGTCGGCAGTGGACGCCTCAGCAACTGTTATCTACTTGAGCACAGCAAGCACAGGAGGCAAAATTACTTTCTATGATGGACCTGCGAATACAGAGATTTCTACTGGGATTGCTATAACTAAAGAATGGACCCATATTGCCCTTGCTAGAGAGAGCGGAGTATGGAGAATATTTATTAATGGAACCCTTCGTGCCTCTAGAACTAGTAGTACCAACTTGGGCAGCAGCCAGCCTATTAGAATAGGCCAGGGAATAAATGGTTGGACCACTGCATATGACGGACATATTTCAGATCTTAGAATCGTAAAAGGTACTGCTATTTATACTAGTAACTTCACTCCACCGAATGAACGCCTGGAGTCAGTACCGAACACTAGCCTTCTTACCTGTCACCTTCCTTATTATGCAGACGGTTCATCAAATAACCATACTGTTATTCTCGGAGGACACATCCCAAAAATAGAACCATTTGCACCATATGACTATGCAGAATATAATCCAACCGACCACGGCGGTTCTGTATATTTTGATGGCAGTGGTGATTATCTAGACCTTGACTTTGCAGCAATTGGCACAAGCGATTATACAATAGAATGTTGGATTTATGTAACTAGCAGTTCATCTAATGAGTTGATATGTGATTTCAGACCTACCGGTAGTGATAACAGCACAGGTATTTGGATGTATTTTAGCTCAAGCAATAAACTCGTAGTAGGCACTGGTGGCTCAGTTTACATAACAGGAACAACAACATACCCAGATAATCAGTGGGTTCACGTATCGGTCCAGCGTGTCGGCGGTCTTTTGACTTTATATG
>Ga0206131_10002632_pt1 | contig 21479 bp, 17 predicted proteins | sample Helgoland_Spring_FD_148636 | JGI IMG/M metagenome (GOLD analysis project Ga0206131, IMG submission 148636) | Pelagic subsurface seawater microbial communities from Kabeltonne, Helgoland, North Sea - Helgoland_Spring_Bloom_20160517_1 | ecosystem: Environmental > Aquatic > Marine > Epipelagic ...
AAAAATTTTTCTTTAAGTATATTAAAATTATTTATCATGTGCTCTCCAACTAAAAGACCGGTTTCTGGTACGATGCCTTTTATTCCAGAAATCACTATTTTATTAGAAATATCAACTTTAATTTTTTTCAATTCAGAATTTATAAATTCTGAGGGAACAACTAATATTATTACATCTGCATTTCTAACAACATCATTTAAATTTGCGCTTATTTGTAATTTAGATAGATTTAATTCAACAGAGCTTAAATAACTTGGATTATGTTTATTCTTTTGGATGTAATCTAGGGTTTCATTGTTTCTTACATACCAAGAAATAGAATTTAAATTATCAGACAGAATTTTGACTATTGCAGTAGCCCAACTACCACTCCCAATAACAGCATAATTTAAATTGTTTTTCATTTTATAAGTTATAAGTTAAATATTTATTTTAATATTATTATTTATTAGATAAGATAAAACCCTTGAGTCTATTTTTAAATTATCTGTTTTCTTATTTAAAATATTTCTTCTAATATTTGTAGCTGAAACATTAATAATAGGAGCGTTTAAATAGTAAATATTTTCATGTGTTAATTTATATTTTTCTTTGTAATTATTTCTTGGGTACACATATATTTTATGGTTTTTTATAATTTCACTGTACTGTTTCCAAGTCGTTAGCTTCTTTATATTATCATCGCCAATTATTAAGCTATAATTATTAATATCATTTTCTTTTTTTAAATAATTTAATGTGCATATTGTGTAACTCGGTTTAGGTAGGTTCTTCTCAATATCACTAGGTAAAATATTTTTATATTTTTTACAGACAATTTCTAGCATTTTATATCGATGATTAAAATCAATAAGTGTGCTATCGATTTTGTGAGGACCTTGCGGCGAAAGTACAAGCCAAACTTTATCTAAATTAGAATTGTTCAGAGCATAATTTGCTACTTGTAAATGACCATCGTGAATTGGATTAAACGCACCAAAATAGAGTCCAATATTCATCTATTGATTTTTTGTAAATTGATAAATTATATTTTTCACCTGTTTTATTGCTAGTTCTAAGTTATCATTAATAATTACAAAATCGTATTTGTCAGAATATTCAAGTTCTTTAATTGCTTTATCTAACCTAAATTCTATACTTTTTTGAGATTCAGTTTCTCTATCTATCAAACGTTTTTTTAATTCGATTAAATTAGGTGGTTTAATAAAAATTGAAACACTTGTTTCCGGAAATTTTGCTTTTAAATTTAATCCACCGACGACATCTATATCGAAAACTATATTTTTCCCTTTAGAATTTAATTTTTGAATTTCAGATTTAGCTGTACCATAAAACACATTTTTATAAACTTCTTCCCACTCAATAAAATCGTTATTTTGAATTTTTTCTTTAAAATTTGAGACAGATATAAAGTGATAATCTTTTCCATCTATTTCATTTTTTCTTTTCGCTCTAGTAGTTGAGGATATTGAAAATTCTAGATTTATATCTTCTAATGCCAGTAATTCTTTTACAATAGTTGTTTTCCCAGAGCCAGAGGGAGCAGCGATTATAATCAATTTTTCTTTTTTCATTATAATACGTTTAACAATTGCTCTTTTATTTTTTCTAATTCATCTTTCATTTGAATTACAATTTTTTGCATTTCAGAGTTATTTGCTTTTGAACCTATAGTATTTATTTCTCTACCAATTTCTTGCCCAATAAAAGCTAATTTTTTACCGTTAGAAGTACTGTTTTTAAGCGATGATAAAAAGTATTCTAAATGATTTTTTAGTCTTACTTGCTCTTCAGTTATATCAATTTTTTCAATATAATATATCAACTCCTGCTCTAACCTATTGTTATCGTGATCAATATTTAATTTTTCAATTTCTAGATTAATTTTAGATCTAATATGTTTAATGCGCTTGGGGTCTATTTCATTAATTAATGATAGTAGATCCCCAATTTTATGGATTCTCATGATAAAATCTTTTTCTAAAGCTAGACCTTCATCTTTTCGATATTTAATTAGAGATTCAATAGCATTTTCAATTTCTTTAAAAATCTTTGGCCAATCTGAATCGTTTTCTTCAATCTGTTTAGAAATAATCGCATCTGGCATTTTTACTGCTATTTTTAATAACTCTACTGCCGAGCCGTCAACAATACTTCTTAATTGATCAATATATGTATTTATTAAAGGAAAATTTAGTAATGATTTATTGTTATCATTTTTTGAATCCATATATAGAAAAAATTCAACCTTTCCTCTTTTTAGTTTGTCAGATAAATGTTTTCTTATAAGAAGTTCTTTGGGTTTTACAGAATTTGTTATTCTGGTATTTAAATCTAGATTTTTACTATTTAAAGACTTTATTTCAATTGTTAAATTTCCGCTTTCCAACTGAACAATAGACTTACCGTAGCCAGTCATTGATTGAATCATATTATTTTAAGTTTTTACAAAGATAAATAAATCTCAATTAGCTTCTTTTTTTAGAGAAACTAAATAAATACCAGTGAAGACTAAACAGACCGCTATAATGTCTGTTAATTTTAAGATGTCACTTGCTGTAGCAATTGCATACAGAATTCCTATTATTGGCTGAAGATAAATAAACATTCCAACGGTTGATGCTTTTAGTGTTTTTAATGCATAAACATTAAGTAAATACACAGCAAATGTTGCACCTGTAACGACAAAACCAATTTTTATAAATGTGATTTTATCATATATTTCCCAAGGAATTTCTAAGAAATGATGAATAGAAAATGGCGTATTTAGTATCACACCTAAAAGAAATAACCATTTCATAATTGTTATTACAGAATATTTTTTAGTCAAAGATCTTACGGCGACTAAATATATTGCATAAGAAATACTATTTAATAAAAGTAATAAATTACCAGACCTTATATCTTCAGGATTAAAGTTAGTTCTAGTATTAATAAGAATTATTGAAATAGCACCTATAAAACCGATTGCTACCCCAATTAGTCTAGTCTTTATTACTTTTTCTTTTATCATAATAATAGAAATGATGAATACTATAATAGGAGAAATTGTTGAAATTATAGAGCTATTGATTGGAGTAGATAACTCTAACCCTTTTATGGCAGAAATCATATTTATTGACATTCCAAAAACACTACAGAATAAAAATTTAGGCCAATCTTTTTTTTGAATTTTTTCTTTCTTACTAAAAATAGAAATTATCCAGAATAAAGTGCACGCACCTAATACTCTTGCTAACAACAAGCCAGGTGGCGTTATAAAAACGGGCATTAAGTTTTTAGTAATTGTATGGTTGAGTCCAAAAATTGATGTTGCTGTTAAAGCAGCAATAATTGCTAGTAGTCTATTATTCACTTAGATGCTTTTTTAACTCTAAGATATTTTTTTTGCTGTTTCCAATAAAAATTTTATTATCAATAACTATCACTGGTCTCTTTAAAAATGTGTAATTATCTAATATGTAATTTTTATATTCAAGCTCAGTTAAGGTTACATTTTTAAGTTTTTTTTCACTAAACAGTTTAGCTCTTTTATTGAAAATTAGTTCATAGCTTTTTGATAAATCATAAATCATTTCTAACTCATTTATAGTTATAGGCATCGATTTAATTTCTCTAAACTCAAATGAACTATCTAATTTAAGATATTTAATAATTCTTATACAAGTATTGCAAGATTTTAGATAAAAAACTACCTTCATAGTGAACTAAATATTTATTTAAAAATAAAGGTATTATTTAGTTTTAGATACTACTAATTAAAATATATTTTTGTTAAATAAATTAAACTAATGAAATTCAACACTAAAACTATTCATGGTGGACAGACTCACGACCCAGCTTATGGTGCCGTTATGCCTCCAATCTATCAAACATCAACATATGCTCAGACTACGCCTGGTGGCCACAAAGGATTTGAATATTCTAGAACTCACAATCCAACGAGACACGCATTAGAAAATTCATTTGCAAGCATAGAAAATGGTAAACATGGACTAGCTTTCGGATCAGGACTTGCTGCAATAGATGCTGTAATTAAATTATTAAAACCTGGTGATGAAGTTATTTCCACAAATGATTTATACGGAGGGACGTATAGGCTATTTACTAAAATCTATCAAGATTTTGGAATTAAGTTTCATTTCGTTGGAATGGAAAGCCACTCAAAAATCAATTCTTTGATAAACAAAAAGACCAAATTATTATGGGCTGAAACTCCTACAAATCCTATGTTAAATATTGTAGATATTAAAGCCTTGTCTAAAATTGCAAAGACTAATAATATCCTATTTGCTGTTGATAATACTTTCGCAACACCATACATACAAACTCCGTTAGATTTAGGAGCTGACATTGTAATGCATTCAGCAACTAAGTATCTTGGAGGTCATAGTGATGTTGTCATGGGAGCGCTTGTTGTTAACAATAGCTCTTTAGCAGAGAAATTATATTTTATCCAAAACGCAAGTGGAGCTATTCCAGGACCCCAAGATAGTTTTTTGGTTTTGCGTGGAATCAAAACTTTACACATTAGAATGCAAAGGCACTGTGAAAATGCTAAGATGATTGCAGAGTTTTTAAACGAACACCCTAAAGTTGAAAAAGTTTATTGGCCTGGCCTTAAAAATCATAAAAACCACTCTATTGCTAAAAGTCAGATGAATGATTTTGGTGGGATGATTTCTTTTACTTCTAAGAACAACGACTACGACGAAACTATACGAATTCTAGAAAGATTAAAAATATTTACTCTTGCTGAATCCCTAGGAGGAGTTGAATCCCTCTCTGGTCACCCCGCTAGTATGACTCACGCAAGTATTCCGAAACTTGAAAGGGAAAAATCAGGTGTTGTAGATTCACTTATTAGGCTTAGTGTAGGAATTGAAGATATTTCTGATTTGATTCATGACTTGAAACAAGCGTTAGAATAGATTTTTTTATTAATATGACAATATTATTAGTGATTATTATAATATATTTATTAAATCATTATTTTTATATACCTATTAATTAAAATATTATAATTTAAAATCAGATACATTATGCAAGATAAAATAAACGGATTTTTAGATTTAGTACGTGAAAGAAATGGAAATGAACCAGAATTTATGCAGGCAGTTGAAGAAGTTGCAGAAACTGTTATTCCATATATAGTAAATAAAGATATTTATCACGGAAAAAACATTTTATTAAGAATGGTTGAGCCTGAAAGAGTAATATCATTTAGGGTTTGTTGGGTTGATGATTTAGGAGAGATTCAGGTAAATAGAGGATATAGAGTTCAAATGAATTCAGCAATTGGTCCTTATAAAGGAGGTTTAAGATTTCATCCAACAGTTGATTTGAGCATACTTAAGTTTTTAGCTTTTGAACAAGTTTTTAAAAATAGTCTTACCACATTGCCAATGGGAGGTGGAAAAGGAGGAAGTGATTTTGATCCAAAGGGAAAAAGTGATAATGAGATAATGAGATTTTGCCATTCCTTTATGAGTGAGTTATTTAGACATATCGGTCCAAATACAGACGTGCCTGCAGGAGATATTGGAGTTGGAGGGAGAGAAATAGGATATCTATTTGGCAAATATAAAAAATTAAGCAACGAATTTACAGGAGTTTTAACAGGTAAAGGAGTAAGCTGGGGAGGATCGTTAATTCGACCAGAAGCTACGGGCTATGGAACAGTGTATTTTGCACAAAATATGTTAGCAACTAGAGAAGATGACTTAACAAATAAAACAGTTGTTATTTCTGGTTCAGGAAATGTTGCTCAGTTTGCAGCAGAAAAATCAATTCAGTTAGGAGCAAAAGTTCTTACAATGTCTGATTCTTCAGGTTATATTTATGATTCTGAAGGAATAGATGATGAAAAACTAAAACACATAATGAATCTTAAAAACGTTCAAAGAAAGCGAATCAGCGAATACTGTATTAAATACCCAAACAGTGAGTTTGTTAAAGGAAAAACTCCATGGGCTACAAAATGTGACATAGCTCTTCCATGTGCTACACAAAATGAATTAGATTTAAACGATGCTAAGATATTACTGAAAAACGGATGTATTTGTGTAAGTGAGGGAGCTAATATGCCTTCCACTAAAGAAGCAGTTCATGAGTTTCAAAGAGCTAAAATTTTATTTGCTCCTGGTAAAGCTTCGAATGCTGGCGGAGTTGCTACATCAGGTTTAGAAATGACTCAAAATTCTCTTAGATACAATTGGGCTAGAGAAGAAGTAGATGAAAAACTAAAGGATATAATGATGGATATTCATGATTCTTGTATTGAATATGGTTCAGATGATAACGGTTATGTTGACTATGTAAAAGGAGCTAATATAGCTGGTTTTGTTAAGGTCGCGGATGCCATGTTAGCTCAGGGCATAGTTTAGTTTTATATTATTATATTATAATGATATATTTGTCGTTCTTATAGATATATCATTATAATTTTTTTCATGAAATTTATTGCCATACTTTTATTTTCTCTATTGAGTATAACTGTTTGTATTTCTCAAAACTGGAATGGGCATTATTCTTATCATAACTCTATTGATACCTCAACGGGAAATGGAAAAATATTTACTGCATCAGAAAATGCAATTTATATTTACTCAACTCAAGATGATCAACTAAATGTTATTACAACAATTGATGGATTATCAGGGGATTTTATTTCAAATATTTATTATAGTCCAAATTTTAATAAATTAATAATTGGATTTGAAAACGGTTTAATTCAAATTGTAGATTTTAATAATGATAATATTTTAACTATATATGATATAATCGAAAAGACAACAATTCCACCAAACAAGAAAAAGATAAATGAACTAACGGAGGTTGATAATATTATTTATATAGCAACTGATTATGGAATTTCTTTATATGATTTAAATACATTAGAATTTGGAGATAGTTTATTTATTGGAGACGGTGGAACCCAACAACAAGTAAATCAGACGATAATTAATGACAATTTTTTATATGCCACATTACCTGATTTTGGAGGTATAAAAAGAGTTAGTCTTGATTCCGACATTATTAATTATCAAAATTGGGAGCTTATATATCCAGGAGATTTCAATTTTATTTTAAATCTGAATGATAGTTTTATTTTCTCCAATGAAAACAATGTTTTTTTATCCCAAAACAGCACATCTACGTTAGTAATTTCACTAGCTCAACCGATTAAAGAAATTACAATAAATGAAGGTGAAATAATAATTACTTCTGAAGACAAAATTTTCATCTACGATACTAATTTCAATTTAATAAGTAGTTCAATTATTGGTAGTAATTTTAACACCACATTTAATAGTTCTATATTATATAATAATTATATATATGTAGCTACTTCTTCTGAAGGTTTATTAAAAATTAATACAAATAATATTCAACAAAACTATTCAATATTACCAGTTGGACCTCTTTACAATAATGTTTTTTCAATTAGCTCCTTATACGGAAATGTTTGGGCTACTTTTGGAGATTATACATCAACATATAATCCATATCCATTAAGAAGAAATGGGATTAGTCATTTAGCTAATGAAGATTGGCACAATATAAATTATGATAGTATCCCTGAAAATGCAGTTAATTTAAATAATATTTCTCTTAATCCATTTAATTTAAATAACATATTTATAAGCTCATACCATGGAGGCTTATTAGAAATTTCTGAAGAATCTTTAGTCTTACATGATCAGTCAAATAGTGATTTAGAATCTTTAATATCAGCAGATGCAAACTATAATAGTGTAAGAATCTCTGGAAGTAATTTTGATGACTCTGGGCTTTTATGGATAATGAATTCAAGAGTGGATAGCCCTTTAAAGTCTTATAACTTAGATACTAATCAATGGTCTAGTTATGACTTCACTCAAATTATTCCTGACGGTTATAATGATGAACTAGGGTTTAGTGATATTGTTATAGGTTCAAATGGAACAAAATGGATTGGAGGTTTAAATTCTGGATTAATAGGGTTTAATGAAAATGGAGGGAATCCATTATTAAAAAGAATAAATGATAACGATATCGGAAATTTACCTTCTCCATATGTGAAAAGTTTAGCTATGGATAATAACAACCACTTGTGGATAGGAACAATCAAAGGATTAAGAGTATTATATAACACTTCTAATTTCTTTGATAATAATGTGTCTACACAACAAATAGTTATTGAAGAAGATGGTATATATAAAGAACTCTTAGAACAACAATTCATTTCTGACATAAAAGTAGACGGATCTAATAATAAATGGGTAGGAACTATTGGTTCTGGACTCTTTTACTTTTCTCAAAATGGTCAACAAACTATTTATCATTTTACAAAGAATAATTCTCCATTACCATCAAATAATATTAATGATATAGCATTAGATGTTGCTAATGGTCTTGTGTTTATTGCCACAGATAAAGGATTAGTGTCATTTGATTCAGGGGGATCAACTACAAGTTCTACACTGGACGAATCTTATGTTTATCCTAATCCGGTCCGCCCATCTTTTAACATGAATATTGACAAGATCAAAATTTCAGGAATTACAGATGATATTAATATAAAAATCACAGATATTTCAGGGAATCTTGTTGCTGAAGCAAATTCAAATGTAAATAATAGATATAATGGGTTTAATTTAGAAATTGATGGTGGTGTTGCTTATTGGAATGGAAAAAATTTAGCTAATAATTCTGTTTCTTCGGGTGTTTATATTGTTATGCTTTCAGACCTTGAAAGTTATGAAACAAAAATTTTAAAAATTATGATAATTAGATAATGTTAGTATCAAGTTCCGCTATAGTACTGTCCAAAGTTCGTTATCAGGATAATGACCTAATTATTAAATGTCTTACAAGAGATTTAGGGGTAGTATCTTATATGGTTAAAAATATTTCTGTCTCAAAGAAAAGTAAAAACAAATTTGCCTTCTTTCAACTTTTAAATATTCTTGATTTAGAAACTAATTATAATCCAAACAGATCAATTCAATATATTAAAGATTTAAAAATTAAATACAGTTTCAAATCTCTTCATACTAATATTTACAAGAGTTCTGTTGTTATGTTTTTATCTGAAATATTATCTACAATTATACATAATGAAATTGAAGATGTAGAATTATTTGATTTTATTGAAGACTCTCTTATTTGGTATGATCAGTCTAAAGATAGTTCAGCTTTTTACTTAATCTTTTTAATGAAAATAACTAACTATTTGGGCTTTTATCCAGACTGTACTAATATGGATTATAATTATTTTAATTTAGAAGAGGGACTTTTTGAAAATTCAAAAAACAGTAAGTATGTAATCAGTGGTGATGACTTAGTTTTATTCAAAACAATTTTAGGCATAAAATTTGATAGTAACAAGTTGCCATTTATAGATAAGCTAAAGAAAAAAGATATATTAAAAAATATTTTAATTTACTATAAATTGCATGTAGATGGATTTAAAGACCCAAAGTCTTTAAAAGTATTAAATCAAATTTTTGCAGATTAATGAAAATAGTGTTCAGTTTTATAATTTTTACATTTTCTCTTTTGGTTTCATCCCAGGAAATTTATGTTTTAGATGAAGTAACAATGGAGCCAATCTCAGGAGCTCTTTTGTATGAGGAACTCAATGGTGGAGTTAAAAAAGGGACCATGTCAGATATAAACGGTGCCGTTTCTCTTTCAGCATTTGAAAATGCCAATTTTATTACAATATCTCACATTTCGTATTTAAATAGAACATTAGAGTTTAGTAATATTACAGGGAATATTTTGTTAAAACCTGATTCAAACAATTTAGATGAAATTGTTATTTCAGCTTCAAAATTCTCTCAAAATCTTAAAGAAATATCTCAAAGGGTAATATTTATCTCAACTGAAGATGTAGTATTAAGTAATCCTCAAACCAGTGCTGACTTGTTAAGTAGTAGTGGTAATGTGTATATCCAAAAAAGTCAATTAGGTGGAGGTAGCCCCATGATAAGAGGCTTTTCAACGAACAGATTAACTTTATCTGTTGATGGTGTTAGATTAAACAACGCTATATTTAGAGGTGGCAACATACAGAATGTAATTTCAATTGACCCTTTTAATATTCAAAATACAGAAATCGTTCTTGGATCAAGCTCTGTTATTTATGGTAGTGATGCTATTGGTGGAGCTATGAACTTTCAAACAAAAAAACCTGTGTTTTCAGAATCAGATAGCATTTTTTTTAAACTTAACTCAACATCTAGAAATTCTAGTGCTAACAAAGAAAAAACTGCTCACATAGATTTTAATATGGGATTTGAAAATTTTGCCAGTCTTACTAGCATTTCTTTTTCTGACTTTGATGATTTAAAAATGGGAGCTAATGGTCCCTCAGACTATCTAAGACCGGAGTATGTTCAGCAGGTAGATGGACAGGATGTTATTTTCTCTAATTCTGACCCAAGAGTTCAAAAACATACTGGATATTCTCAGTTTAATTTTATGCAAAAATTTCTATTAAAAACTGATAAAACAGAATATGACTTTGGAGTTCATTTTTCCTCAACTTCGAATATTCCTAGATATGATAGGTTGATAAGATACAATAATGATACTAACCAACTTCATTATGGAGAGTGGTATTACGGCCCACAAAAATGGCTTTTATTAAACTCAAAGATTACAAAAGAGAGTTTTAAATCTCCAATCTATGATAAATTAATTTTAACCACTGCTTATCAAAAGTTTGATGAAAGTCGATTTAGCAGAAAGATAAATTCAAGTGATCAAAAAGAATTTAAAGAACAGGTCAATATTTTTTCTTTGAATTTGGATTTTGAAAAATCTTATGATGAGAAATCTTATTTTTCCTATGGTATAGAGTATCTAAATAACAAAGTTAACTCCACGGCATACCTAAATAATATATCAAATGGCTCATTTTCATCTATAGCAACAAGATATCCTGATGACTCGACATGGGAATCCCTTGCAAGTTATTTTACTTACAAGTACAAATCAAGTAAAGATCTAATTTTTCACTATGGCTTAAGGTATAGCCATATAATTATTAATGCTGATTTATCAGCAAATAATTTATTCCATAATTTCCCTTTTTCTAATGCTAATCTTAATACAGGAGCGCTAACAGGAGCTTTAGGATTAAGTTGGGTTCAGAATGATACTTTTCAATGGAAGTTTAATTTGACAACAGCTTTCAGAGCTCCAAATATTGATGATATAGGAAAAATATTTGATTCAGCACCAGGTATAGTTGTTGTTCCAAATCCTGATTTAAAGCCCGAAAAATCATTTGGTGCTGAACTTGGAAGTTTAATAAGTGTTAACTCAAAAATCAATTTTGATTTTGCAGTTTATTATACTCATTTATATAATAGTATGATTAGAAGTCCATTTAGTATGACTGTTGATTCAGATGATCCAAGTGGATCTTCAATCATTAATCAAATTAATTATCATGGAGAGTTAAGTGACATTTATGCTATTCAAAATACTTCAAAATCTTGGCTTTATGGTTTTGAAACTGGACTTAAGATAAATTTATCTGACAACTTTGATTTTAAGACTCAATACAATTATTTAAATGGAGAACAGAGAGACATGGATGGCGCTGCAAATCTCCCTGTTCGACATGTTTCTCCACATTTTGGAAATATCCATTTTATTTATTCAAAAAATAAAACTAAAGTCGATCTATTTTTCAATTATAATTCAGAACTTTCATTTTCTCAACTCTCAAATTCTGAAAGAGACAAACCTTACTTATATGCTACAGATGAAAATGGCAACCCATACTCTCCGTCTTGGCATACTTTAAATTTGAGAACTTTATATGAACTGGACAAAAACTTTCAATTCACTGCTTCAATTGAAAACATCTCTAACAAGTTATATAGACCTTACTCCTCCGGAATATCAGCTCCTGGTATAAACTTTATATTTTCCGTAAATTACAGTTTATAGATAATATTTATGAGTGAATTATTTAAGCAATCAGATATTGTAAAAAAATTACAAAGATACTGTGTATACCAAGATAGATGTCATAAAGATGTAACTGACAAGATGAAATTAATGAAAATACCATATACCCTTTATGATAATGTTTTGGTAGAATTAATTAAAGATGATTTTTTAAATGAAGAGCGATTTGCTTTTAGTTTTATTAGAGGAAAGTTTAGAATTAAGCAATGGGGTAAGATTAAACTTAAAAATGAACTTCGTCAAAGGAACATAACTTCAGCTCTTATAAATAATGCTTTAGGTCAAATTAATGATGAGGATTATAATAAAACATTTGACGAATTAGCTTTAAAAAAATTTAATTATTTAAATCAGGACACCAGCATAAAAAGCAAAAAAAAATTTATCAACTATTTACAGTACCGGGGGTGGGAAAACGATTTGATTTTCAAAAAAGTAAACGATTTTTTTAAAATTTAACATTTAGTCCAACTAGAATATTTCTTCCGGGCATTTCAACTAAGTTTGTTTCGCTGTAAATTGCATCGAACAGATTATTTCCAGTTAAAGATATTTTATAATTCTTTAAACTATAATTTAACTTTAGGTCCATTACAGAATAATTCTCCCCAAAGCTTCTTTCAGCATATTTATAAACTATTGAGCTATTAAGGTTTTTTTTGATTTCAAAACTATAGGAAGAAGTGATGTGATTTTTTAATGAATTTAGTGCATATCTTGAAAAATCAAAATCAGTTTGTTTTAAATCATCATTAATATTTGTATATCCAATATTTATACTGTGTTTTAAAAATGTAGCTAGATAAAAATCATAAGATAAATCAACTTCATAACCTTTTGTATTTATCTCTCTTATATTAAATGCTTCCCACGGAGCTGATTCTATGTTTTTCACATAATCAATTACATCAGATGCATCTCGATTGAAAACAACAAAATTTATATTTAATCCATTTCTATCAAATCGAGCTCCAAATTCTTGTGTTAATGCTTTTTCAGGATTTAAATTATCATTTCCAATTGTTGTTGGACTACTATAGTATAAATCGGTATAGGTAGGTACTCTATAGGTGTAACCAACATTACTATATAATTTAATATCTTCATTTACTTGATAGCCAATATCCATTCCTGGATAAGCAAAGAAATTCCTAAATAAATTACTTTGGTAATTCATATTTGTTGACACATCTGAAAAATAACTAAATGCTACTCCGGGAGTTAAATCAATTTTTTCATCTGCAAATTTCATTTGGTGTTCTAAAAATAAATTCACCATGGTTCTATTTCTATTGCCTAGATTATTACTAGATAATTTTACGGATGAAACATCTAATCCAAACCCTGTACTTCCAAGTTCTGATTTGTAAGATCCATTAAGTTCGAAACCAACTTTATTAGATATGTGTAAATTTCTATATACGGATGGATTATGTCTTAGATAAACATACATGTCTTGATTTCTTTTCCAGTATAGTTTAGGTTTTATAATTAAATTTCCCTTAACTATTTTAGTAGAAAATCCTAATAAACTAGCCTGTGTTTCTTCATATTGATCAATAGCTTCAGGGCTTGCATAGAATCCGTTAGCTCCAAATTTTCTTTCATTAAAAGAAGATATCATGTCAATCAACTGCCCTTTCATTTTAAAGCTATTTTTTAAAAAATAATTTTCATTTTTATAATCGGTATTGTATTTATGTCCTTCTGAACTATTATTTGAATAATGGAAAAGTACAGATTGATCTTGAATATTCTTGCTAATTGTTAATGAAGCATTTTGCTGTTCATAAGATCCAGCTTCTAACTTTACTGAAACCATATCTTCTGCTACTTTAGAAGTAACAATATTTATCGCTCCTGTGAAAGCATTTTGTCCGTATACTCTAGACGCAGAACCTTTTATGATTTCTATTCTTTCTATTACTTCAATAGGTAATGCCATATTCATGGTGTGGTGCCCTGTTTGAGGATCTTCTACTTTAATTCCATCTATTAAAAGTAGAGTTTGATCAAAACCACCACCTCTAATATATAAGTCTGCTTGCATCCCTGAAGTCCCTCTTCTTCTTATATCTATTCCTGCAACTTGTTGTAATAATTCTGCAACGTTATTCGCTGGACTATTAATAATTTCTTCTTTTGAAATCACCTGCACAGTTTTTGAACTTTCAGATATTTCTAGTTCAATTCTAGGCGAAGAAACAACCGTTACTTCTTCAAGACTTATTTGCTCCTCTTGCGAGTTAATTACTGAATTTATTGCAATTATTAAGATTACAGATAGTAATTTTTTCATTGTTTTTTATTTTTTTTCAAAATTACTGCTTTTTTCTCCAATTCTATATTTTGTTAATAATAAATAGCTAATTGGGCTATATGTTTTGTTTCAAACATTATATTTATTTCATGTTTGCACTTGTCGATTGTAATAATTTTTATGCTTCTTGTGAGCGTGTTTTTAATCCAAATCTTCAGCATAAACCAATAGTAATTTTATCCAATAACGATGGGTGTATTATTTCTAGAAGTGATGAAGCTAAAAAATTAGGAATACCTATGGGGGCTCCTATTTTTAAATATAGATCCCTTATAGCCAACCATAATGTAAAGGTCTTTTCCTCAAATTATTCTTTGTATGGAGATATGAGTAGTAGAGTAATGTCTATATTAAAACAATTCACACCAGACATACAGGTTTATAGTATAGATGAATCTTTTTTAAAGCTAGAAGGTTTTGAGGATTATAATTTGACTGACTATGGAATGTTAATGAAAAACAGGATTTTAAAATGGACAGGAATACCTACTTGTGCTGGAATTGCTCCGACAAAGGCTTTATCTAAAGTTGCTAATAAAATTGCAAGAAAATATCCTAACCAGACAAATGGAGTATATGTCATTGATACAGAACTTAAAAGAATAAATGCTTTAAAATGGACCAAAATAAAAGATATATGGGGAATAGGAAAAAAGCTTAGTAATAGATTAGCAACTAAAGGATGTAAAAACGCATATGATTTTACTCAGCTACCGGAGAGTTGGGTAAAGTCTAATATGTCAGTTGTAGAATCTAGATTACAGCGAGATTTATTAGGGATACCAACACTTGATTTAGAGGTTCAAAAATCTAAAAAATCTATTGCAACGACTAGAACTTTTGAAAAACCATTAAAGGAATTAGATAAAATTAAAGAGCGTATCTCTACTTTTGCTTTTGTCTCGGGAGAAAAACTACGTCGCCAAAACTCTCACTGTCACATGATTATAGTTATACTTAGAAGTAACTATTTTAGAGAAGATTTAAAACAACATTACGCAACTAAAGTAATTAGTTTGCCATACCCGACAAACTCCTCTCTTGTACTTAGTAATTATGCGATAAAAGCTATTGAAGAGGTTTTTAAGAGTGGAATTGCATACAAAAAAGCAGGAATAATACTTACTGGTTTAGTTCCTTCTAATAACTATCAATTAAATATATTTGATTGGGAGAATTCTAATCATCAACCACTTATGAAGGCTATTGATAAGATAAATTACAGGTTTAGTAATAAGATAAAACTAGCTAATCAAGATTTAAAAAAAACTTGGAAGATGAAACAAGATCATTTATCTCCCAATTATACCACTAATCTGCAAGATATAATTAAAGTAAAATAATGAAAGAAAAAGTTAAAGCGCTTCAATTTTTTATTCCACAACCTAGCTCGGGAGAGGGGACAATTATTATTAATTCAGGGATTGCTGCTGGATTTCCGTCTCCAGCCGATGACTTTAAACAAAATAGAATAAGTCTTGACAATGAATTAGTTAAAAATAAGGAAGCTACTTTCTTTGCAAGAGTTTGTGGTCAGTCTATGATTGGCGCAGGCTTAGACGATAATGACTTATTGGTAATAGATAGAAGTATAGAGCCAGAAAACAATAAAATCGCTGTATGCTTTATAGATGGGGAATTTACTGTAAAAAGACTCTTAATTAAAAAAGGTAAACTTTGGCTTCAGCCAGAAAATTCAGAATTTAAACCAATAGAAGTTACAAACGAAAATGAGTTTGTAATATGGGGAATAGTAACTAATGTTATAAAAAAAGTATAAAAGGTAATTTAGTCTACTAGAGCTATAATTTTGTTTTCTTTTAACTCTACAGTACCCGAATTAATAGAAAGAAAAGTTCCTTTTTCAGGTCCCTTTTGAAATTTACCTTTAAGACTATCTTCTATTGTAATGTCACCATAAATTTTGATCGTTCCTTTCTTTAATGTAGAAACAATTGAAGCGTGGTTATTTAACATTTCAAATTCACCATCAACACCAGGAACAGCAACCGAAGTGACTTCTCCACTAAATAAAGTAAATTCCGGAGATATAATTTCTAAATACATTTAAACTAAAATTTATAATTTATGCTTCTGCTAACATTTTCTCACCAGACTCAATAGCTTCTTCAATACTTCCTTTTAAGTTGAAAGCAGCTTCAGGTAGATGATCTAATTCACCATCCATAATCATATTAAATCCTTTGATTGTTTCTTTTATATCAACTAATACTCCAGGGATTCCAGTAAATTGTTCTGCAACATGGAATGGTTGAGATAAAAATCTTTGAACTCTACGAGCTCTACCTACTGCCATTTTATCTTCTTCGGATAATTCTTCCATCCCTAGAATAGCAATAATATCTTGTAGTTCTTTATACCTTTGTAATAACTCTTTTACTCTTTGAGCACAATTATAATGATCATCCCCAAGAATATCAGCCGTTAAAATTCTTGAAGTAGAATCTAAGGGGTCAACAGCTGGATAAATACCTAACTCAGCAATTTTTCTTGAAAGTACTGTAGTAGCATCTAAGTGAGCAAATGTTGTTGCTGGTGCAGGATCTGTTAAATCATCTGCAGGAACATATACTGCTTGTACTGAAGTAATCGATCCGTTCTTTGTTGATGTAATTCTTTCTTGCATGGCACCCATTTCTGATGCTAGTGTAGGTTGATAACCTACCGCTGAAGGCATTCTTCCAAGTAGTGCAGATACTTCAGATCCAGCTTGAGTAAATCTAAAGATATTATCTACAAAAAATAACACATCTTTACCTTGACCATCTCCAGCTCCATCTCGAAAGTATTCGGCTATAGTAAGTCCAGATAAAGCTACTCTAGCTCTTGCTCCAGGAGGTTCATTCATTTGACCAAAAACAAATGTTGCTTTTGATTCTTTCATTGCATTTTTATCAACTTTGTTTAAATCCCATCCACCTTCTTCCATAGAGTGCATAAAATCATCACCATATTTAATAATTCCAGATTCTAACATCTCTCTAAGAAGATCGTTACCTTCTCTAGTTCTTTCACCTACTCCTGCAAATACAGAAAGTCCACCGTGTCCTTTAGCAATGTTGTTAATTAACTCTTGAATAAGTACAGTTTTTCCAACTCCAGCTCCTCCAAATAGTCCAATTTTACCACCTTTAGCATAAGGCTCAATAAGGTCAATTACTTTAATTCCTGTAAATAGCACTTCTGTTGATGTAGACAGATCTTCAAACTTAGGAGCTTCTCTGTGAATTGGAAGACCACTGTCGCCAGATTTAGGTAAATCTCCTAACCCATCAATAGCATCTCCAATAACATTAAATAATCTACCATAAACATCATCTCCAACAGGCATTTGAATAGGAGAGTTTGTAGATGTTACTACAACTCCTCTGCTTAATCCATCTGATGAATCCATCGCAACTGTTCTAACGGTATTCTCCCCAATATGAGACTGTACTTCTAGTACTAGAATTGTTCCATCACTTTTTTTGATTTCTAAAGAATCATATATTTTTGGTAATCCGTTACTAGCATCGAATTCAACATCGATTACTGGCCCAACTATTTGTGAAATTTTTCCTGAAATTGTAGACATTGTGTAGGTGTTTTTTTAGTAAATAACTTTCAAGTCGCAAAGATAGATTTTTATTCTAAAAAATTTTAATAATTTTTTTAAAAAATGTCTAAAATTTATCAATTTTTATTAAACAAAAAAACCTGTAGTTCATCTACAGGTTTTTTTATAAAAATTTATTTGAAAAAGTTATCTTAAAGTAGGAGAAAAATTTGTCGGATAGTCACCAGCTTTAACTGCTGCATCCGATAAATTAGATCCGTAATGAGCGTCAATTGCTTCCATCATTTTATTAGCAATTAATGCACTTCCTCTTGAAGTGGGATGAACTCCATCTAAAGAAAACAATCCTCCAAATACTAAATCAGTACCCATCACATAATCATCAAAAGGCACTCCAGTACTAGCAGCTTGATTTAATAGAGCATATGAATCAAATAATGCCCATCCAGCTTGTGACGTTAAAGCTGCAATAGTAGCGTTATACTCTGCAGTTCTAGCTTGTGTTTCTAAAACTTCGTTTGAACTTAAAACCCAGTTGTCAGCTAAAGGAACCGAAACTCCATTTATTTGAGTTGGATTTCCCCCCACAGCTGTTCCAATAAATGATGCAGCGGGTAATATAATTAAATCGTTCATTGTTGCTTGTCTGAAAGATGGTAGACCTAGAGCTGAAAGATCGGTTAGGTATTCATCCACCATGGTAACCGCATTAGGACCTTCAGCAAAAGTTATAGTTCTTGCTGCTACTTCGTCAGCTGAAATTAGACCAAAAGCTTGTGCTACGGCCAAACCACCGTTATAAGCTGCAAAGCCTCCATTTAACAAATCTGCAGTAGCAGCATCTAAAGGCACAGCATTATAAGGTATCGTATTTAAATATGCTATAGCAGTTACATCAGGAACATTAGCAACAATTCCACCTGGAACTTGAGCCAAAGCTCCCATAGTAGTTCCAAAAGCAAAATCAAAGTCAGCAGAACTTGTTAATGATCCAGTTCCCCCACTTGTGGCATAACCTAAAGCATCATTTCCACCTGACCAAACACTTACAAATGTTGGAGATTGAGCCAATACATCTTGTGCTATACTGGAATTTGGACTTGACATTACTCTTACTGCATAAGGATTTGCAGCCCCAGTAGCAACTCCAGCTAGATTACCATAACCAGGAGCGATAGCATGAATAGCTTGAAGTCCAGGAACCCCCATATTACTGTAGGGTCCAGGAACAGAAGAAGTTAACTCAGTAGTTGGTGAAGCTCCTAAGTCACCTAATGATTGAGGACCTGCTCCGTTAAAAAATAATCTTGGTCCAGCTATTTGATTACCACCTAATAGTAATCCACCAATATTGTCATTCATATATGGTTGAGAAAAATTAGTGGAAGCTGTATTGTCAATAGAATGACTCATTACTCCAGCCATAATATTAGGGTAAGAATTTTGTTGACCTGCAAAAAATAGAGCACCATCAGTAAATCCTGCTGTTATAGAAGCTCCGATAGAAACCATATTTGTAAAATCAGCAGAACCAGAAGTGATTTCCACAAATTGTTCAGCATATGGCACCGTGTCTTCGTCTTCCTCACAGGAATTAAATACTATCAAAGTCATTGATAGAAATAAATATTTAAGATTTTTAAGTTTCATAATTAATTTTTTTATTGTTAGTAAAAGAAAAAACTTCCAAACCTAAATTTAGAAGTTTTTTAAAATATTGTTTATAGGTTATTGATCGTTAATGAAACGTAATATTGAGAACCTATTAAACCAGAACCGAACGCTGTGAAGTATTCGTTACCACCAAGATTGGCAGCACCAGCTTTTAATACAGTATTAAGTTTAGGTAATGTTAAGCTAACTTGCGCATCAAACACATGTTCAGCAGGAACATCTCCTTCACCGAAAGTTGCTTCCCAATAGAATTCACTATTATATCTCCAAGCTACATTGAAACCAAAGTTTTTGAAAAGTTCAGTTTTTCCAATTTGACCTTTAATCTTGTGCTCTGGTGTATTCCAGTTAGTAGCAAAATCAGGATTAGCTTCTTCATCAAAATCTAATACAGATTTAGTATAGTTACCACTTACATCAAAACCAAGAATCCTGGTAGTAATACCTATCGCACCACCCCAAGATTTAATCTCTGCACTTGAGTTTGTGTATACACTCCAAGTTTCAAAATCTCCGTTAGCTATAGCTAGAACAGATAAAGCTCCATCACCAACAGATCCATAGTATGGAGTTAAAACTGCTTGAGTATTAATAAAATTCGAGTATTCGTTTTGGTATACGCTCATGTCTACAGAAAAGTTTCTTGAAAGTTTACCTCTATATCCAAGTTCTATAGATTTTACTTCTTCAGGTTTTACCATTTCTACACCTGAAGCTTCTAATAAAGCAGGGTTTCCTGTAGCAGCAAAAGCTCCAACTGAAGCAACTGAAAAAGAGTTATTAAATGCACTATTACCATCTAAAGTAACCGAACTAGGGACTCCTAATGCTTGTCCGTTTTGACTTACGGAGTAATCTCTAACATAGGTGTCTAAACTTGCTGGAGAAGAACCAATTAATCTAGCTCTACCAACATCAAGACCTATAAATAAATCTTGTGTAGATGGGTTTCTAAATCCAGTTTGAAAACCTAATCTAAAGTTGTGATTTTTATACTCACCAGCTTGGTATGATAATGAAACTCTAGGAGTTATTTGTCCATCAAAAAATTCGTTTTTGTCATATCTTGCAGCAGCAGTTAAAGTCAATCTTTCTTCATTTAAAAATCCTTTAACAAGTTGTGTGTAAACACCAGTTTCTGAGTATTCAATAGGACCATCATAATCAGTATAAATTGTACCAGATGAATTTAGAGAATATTGTCTAAAAGAACCACCAACTTGGATATCAGCCCAATCTACTTGGTCTTGAAAGTTATAGTTCCAATCACTGTGGTATATTTTTGAATTATCTTGGAATTTAGATCCTTTTGTTAAATCAGGGTCGTTTATGACTTCTTGCTTAATTCGTTCGTACTCTGCAGTTCCAGCAAGTACGATACCTGCGTCAGCAGCTGATCTACCAGCAGCATGTGCTTGGGCTTCAGTAGCACCACCAAGGGTGGCACCAGCAAAACCACTTACATAAGTTCCAAACCAAACATTATCGCCATCACTGGGAAGTCCATCAGCGTATAGTTCAGCAGAAGTTATTCCAGGATAATAATCAGAATCAGACCAAAACCTGTTAATATTAATTGCTGTAAAGTTCATATCATAAGAATCTCCAGCATTATCCTCTGTTACATATGTTCTTACAAAGAAATTATCATCTTTAACTTCTAATTTGTGTTGACTCATTGTAAAGTTTTCAATACCATATCTGTTAACCCCTTGGTATACAGTTTGTCCAGTTCCCCACTTACCAACATATGAAATTTCAAAATTATTTTCGAAAGGTCTATAGTAAATACCCCAATCTGCTTTTTTGCTTTCAGCAACGTGATCAGTTAAATCTACTTCTCTGTAACCAGTTCTACTTACTACTTGAGATGGAATAAGTTGTTCTATTCCTGCAGGTGCAAGGCCCAAGCTAACTAAAGTTTCTGCAACTCCT
>Ga0206131_10002633_pt1 | contig 21477 bp, 20 predicted proteins | sample Helgoland_Spring_FD_148636 | JGI IMG/M metagenome (GOLD analysis project Ga0206131, IMG submission 148636) | Pelagic subsurface seawater microbial communities from Kabeltonne, Helgoland, North Sea - Helgoland_Spring_Bloom_20160517_1 | ecosystem: Environmental > Aquatic > Marine > Epipelagic ...
TCGATTAATAACTAATGCAGATGTTGGTAATTCCAAACCACCCCCTTCATCAAGAATTTTAATCTTAGCTGATGTTGAGTATGTTTTTGGAGTGTACCTAAGATATAAAAAGCTTGCCGTCAAAAAAAACAGTAAGGATACCAGAAACCACGGCCAGTATCTTAAGTATTTAAAAAATTCCATTTTAAAATCAAAACCAGATGAATCTTCTGATTGATAGGACTGTTGTAATTCTGATTCCATAAGTTAAAGTGATAATATTAGTAGGGTTGTGCTTAAAATTATAGAAAATACAGATAATAAAGTTCCTAAGTTTCCGATAAAACCAGCCGATTTAACTTTGGGATTATTTGGATTTACGATTATAACATCATTAGGTCGAATATAATTCCATTCGGTTTGTAGCCAATCTGATTTTGTGAGATCTATATGAGTCACTTCCCGTTTTAAGTCGACCTCTCGAATTATTAAAATATTATCACGTCTACCCTGTAATGTCAAATCACCAGCTAAACCAATCGCTTGTAAAAGCGTTAGTTTCTTTTCTGTAAAATTTATAGTTCCAGGAGAATTTACATCGCCTAAAATCGTAAATTTAGAATTGAGATGGCGCACCGTTACTGTAGGTGCATTCAAATGTCCATCTGTAATTAATTTATTTTTTAAATAATTCTCCAATTGTGATACTGTTTTTTGAGCAACAGATATATCACCTAATTGTGGGAAAGATATGGTCAATTCCTGAGAAACTAGGTATCCATTCAATTTCATGGTTTCGATTGAATTTGAATTATTTCCTCCCCCAGTTCTCAATTTATTATATGGAATTGCAGTTTCAGGAACCAAGGCTCCAACAGTGATATTTAGAATGTCATTGGGTTGGATTAAAGATTCCGAGAAAGCAAATGTAGAGTTCTCGTTTTCACCTACATCTTGAACGTATAATATTTGTTTTTTTGTGCTGCAGGATTGTAGCATTATTAATGCAAAGAATCCATAAAAAAGGGGTTTCATAAATTTTAATTTTGGTTAAACATTTTTATTAATTATTTTGAGAAGGAAGTCCTTTGAACCACTTATAAATTAGTTTACTCTTAGGAATAAAAACGACCCAAGCAGTCACGATAAGAATTTTAAAATCTACTATAAATGATTGATTGTTTTGGTACCATAGTTCAAGAGCGCCTTTGTAGGGAGCAATGTTTTTTTTATAAAAAAAATGTGGGTCTTGATTTTTAACCGACGAAATTAAGGATTCTTCATCTCTAAAAACTATAGAACCAACCCCAGTAAGACCTGGCATGACATTGTTAATGTTTTTCTGAGTGAATTGACTGTAAGCGTCAAAAGTAGCTTGAACTAAAGGTCTTGGCCCAACAAAACTCATATCCCCCAATAAAATATTTATAACCTGAGGCAATTCATTGATTTTAGTTTTTCTTAAAAATTCACCTATTTTGGTGACCCTATAGTCATTTTTAAGGGTAATTGAACCCGATCCCATATTTAATGAATTTTTAAGCATTGTAGCAAATTTCCAAATTTTAAATGGTTTGTTTTTATATCCAATTCGCTCTTGAAAATAAAACACCTCGCCTTCTGCTGTAAAAAGTAATATTAATATGATGGGAATAAATATTGGGATTAGTAGGATGATAATGATCATGCTAAATAAAATATCCATAAGTCGTTTGAAAATCAAGTACATAAGTTACATTTTTTGATCTAAATTCCTCCCTGTTTCAGTATGTTCGAAATCTGGTACACAAGCCTTTAATGACTTTATTAATAATGATTTATCGTATTCTAAAGAATTCATCGTTGTTTTTAGTTTTTTTAAAGATTTTTCAAGATTTTCAAGAGATGACCGTTTCGCATTCTTTATGACTCCTAGGCTTAAAAATAATTCGAGTTCAACTGTATCGTTTTTGGTGTAAAACTCTTCATATAGTTTTTCGCCAGAAGTATTAGAGTTAAAATAATAGATTGGATAGGGATCGTTATATTTAAGATTAGACGCCAATTTTTTTGCTTCTTTTTCGGATTCACAATGAATGACACTTCTATTAGACACTTTAAAAAATCTCTCAGTAATATCTTTAAAACTAACCAGTTGGTGGTTATTAAGTTTTGGGAAAAAAACATCACCAGAGTTGCCAAGTATACAGGCAAGCATACAAATATGTCCACTTTCTTCAGGCGATACAAAAAACCGCTTAACATCCCTAGGACAAGAAATAGGTTGTTTCTGAAAAAGTCTCTCAATATAGCCTGCCAGTAATGAACCGTTTGAAAATGCCACATTAGCAAAACGAGCCGTTGTTATTTTAAAGTCATTAGAATAAGCCATAATAACTTCTTCCATTAATTTTTTGGTAGCTCCCATAACATTAACCGGATTTGCTGCTTTATCAGTAGAAACACAGAAAAAATGCTTTGGCTTGTGTTTTAATAATAAATCCAAAAAGTTTTTAGCTTTAAAAACATTATTATCAATCATCGCTTCAATGGAAAATTTATCTTTTTCGCTTCGAACATGTTTGTGAGCAGCAAAATTAGCAATAATATCAAAAGGTTGATGTTCCAAAAACATTTTTTTAAAAACAGGATCTCCAAAATTCATGGGATAGGTCAAATATATTTCAGGCACATATTGACCTACTTGACTTCTAAGTGTTCTAGTAAGTTCAGTAAGTCCATTTTCATTAGTATCAACCACGATGAGTTTTTGTGGCTCAAATTTCAAAATTGCTTTTATGAAAGAAGATCCAATCGTACCAGCTCCACCAATAACTAAAATAGACTTGTTATTAATTTCATTCCAAAGAGTCTGATTATTAGTTTCTATATCAGATTGAAAAAAACTTTGATCTCGTTTTGTTATGTGAGTACGTATAAAATTTGGGATGTCAATTAAATTCATTTTAGAATTTTTTAGGTTTTAAGTGATTGGCGTATCACTTGCTTATAGGTTTGGATTATATGTTTAACATCAAAAAGATCAATCGCTCTTTGTCTTGCTTGGTGCCCCATTTCAAGACGCTTGTGATGCCCAAGGCTTAACATTTGTTCCATCTTGATTGCAAGATCTTTTGAATCTCTTGGCCGACACAATAACCCGGTAACTGTATCGACAACGACATCTTTACTCCCTGGAACATTAGACGTAATAATTGGCAATGACATACTCGAGGCTTCGATCAACACTTTTGACAAACCTTCTCGATAAGAAGGTAGCACGAGGCAGTCTGCGTTTTGCATTATGGTTCTGACATCATCAGATTCACCTAAGTAGTTAATCACCTTGTCTTTCGATACCCAGCGATCGATATCGTGTCTATTGATTGCTGTTGCATTACTCGCATATAGGGGGCCTAAGACATTAAACTGAACACCAGGACTAGCATTCTTTATTATCTTAGCGGCTTCAATAAATTCAAAAATACCTTTGTCTTTTAAAAGCCTTCCTACAAATAAAAATGTAAAGGACGATTGATTGTTTGTGCGTTGAATACATTTAAATTTAGAGGTGTCAACACCTGATCCATGAATTAATTGCACTTGCTTAGATGTGACTATTTTATGTTGAATAAAAAACCTAAGATCATATTTGTTTTGAAACAACACTTTGGAAGCAAATTTTTGAGAAAAACGATATAAAACTACTGCAATTTTAGTAGCAATCGATTGTTTAATAAATAGTGTTCCTAATCCTGAAATGTTATTCACAACTGGAATACCTAATATACCCGCTGCAATCGTGCCATAAATATTGGGTTTTATACCATTATGACAAATAATATCTGGATTAATTGATTTATAAATTTTCAGATATTGAAATACTAAAAATAAATCCTTTAGAGGATTCGTTCCATTGTTATTGATACGAATAGGAGTAAACACAAACCCCTGGTCAGTAAGTTTTTTAACATACTTATCCTTTGCTGCTACCGCATGAATTTGATACCCATCTTTTTGTAGTGATTGGAGTAAATCCATCCTGAAATTATAAATACTCCAGGCGATATTAGAAGAAAAAACGAGTTTCATCTTCATTTAAAACGATATGATTTTGAGTGTGTAATTTTTTTTTGTACTGGGATAAATAATAGTATAAATAATGGCGCAATTTTGGAGCGATGCCTTATACCAGTCCCTACATTGGTAACGCCCATTGAAAACACCAAAGAAAGTACTAGAGAAATAATCAAAATTGCAGAAGCGGTCGTATTTGATTTTAAAAAATGTCGATTTTTGTACATCCTATAAAAGAAAAATAAATAAATTAAAGCATCTAAAAGCCCAATGATATGACCTGCGGATTTCACCATAAAAGGCAGTAATGGAGCAAACAAAAAAGCTATAAATCGGATGGGGACTTTCCATGCATCACTTAAACCTCCGTCTATTGACATCCACTGGGGATACGCAGAATTCCCTCTAGTTTTAAAATTTTGAGTTGTTTCAAATTGTTCTGTGGCTGACTCGAGGGATCCTCCAAACTTACTTAACCCAATACCGCTCAGATTAATAACAATCACCGCTGAAAATACTAAAACAGGTAATCCATATTTTTTAGCAAAAGACACTTTCACAACTGTATCTTTCTTGCTTTTCAACATATTAAACATTATTAATCCAATGAAAATAAAAAGCATTCCCGAATGAAACAATGTTGCCATTACTCCAAAAAACACAAAAGGCAATAAGCTAGAGGCTTGAGAATACTTCCAATATTTAATAAAGGAAACAATAGACAACAACAAAAACAGATTAACTGGTATTTCCCTCAAAAGTAACGCTGAATGCAAACAAAATTGGGGAAACAATGCTGCGATCCATGCCGCTTTTTTAGCGACAATAACATCCTTAAAAAGCAACAAACTGGCCTTATGAACCAATTTCACACACCACACACCCAACAAAACCATGATAAATCCTAAAACAAGGGGCTGACGACCAACAACTACATATAAAAAAGAACTTATCAATGCGAAAAACCTAGACCCTGATGCAATATATTGAACGAAATCAATGTCATATCCTGAAGTGGAAAGCAAATAAGCTTTACGTTCAAAACCTAGAGCATCTCCGTCGCCATGAGGAAGGTAAACAACATAATTATTGACCAACATTAATGAGAATCTTATTAAAAAAGCAATCCATAAAATATTAGTAATATTAACGTTTGGTCGCATCAATTAAAACTTAAGATTGTTCTTAACAATTCTATATTTACCACTTTTCTCTTGCTTAATTTCAGGTACTTTGCAAATCTGAATCTCAATTACATCTCCCACACGAGCTCTTAATTCTTTAATCAATTTTTTTTCGTTTTTATTATTGAAAAAGTGGTCACAAACTATGAGTACAATGATTTTACTTTCCTCATTTTGAATGATTTGAAATCTATTTACTCCTTTAACATACTTTACAATATTTGAAATATTACCTAAGTTTATTTTTCCTGTTTCATTAGAGTAAATAAAATCATTAATTCTCCCATTAATTTTTTTGACTATTGGATAATTCAAATAACAATTTAGTTTTTCAGTTTCTAACTCAATTGAATCTCCAATTTTATATCTAACCAGTGGAGTAGCCTCTGTCGCAAATGGAGTCACAATTAACTCCCCACTTTCTGATGGGACACCCATATCATCGAGCACCTCAAAAATCCCCGACAGAGGTTCTAAATGCATATGTCCATTTTTGCATTGAGTTATAAATGGAGCACCTTCTGAAGAGGCGTATTGATCGCAAACTTGACAATTATAAAACAGTTCCATCGAAATTTTATCAACTTCGGTAATGGATTCGGCTGTTGGAAATATTGCAATGGGCTGATAATTCAATCTTAAGTTATGCTTAATTCCATATCTAGCTATTTCACTGATAGATGATGGAAATCCACTAAAAAATAAGGGTTGGTATAAGTTTAAATTTTGGATATAATATTGAATTGTTTGTTCATTGATATGAAAAGTCGAATAATATCTAATATTATATAAGAAATCCGTTTTCCAATACCGATTTGATTTTAAATCCCTTCTATTAAGTAATGCTTTTCCACTGAACCAAGCCGTCTTAGATCCAAAATGCCATCCAAATCTATTTTTAAAATTATCTAAACAGGCAAAACGTTCTTGAGCATTTTGGTGAGAAAAATAAACAGTCAACGATTTGCCAGTTGTTCCCCCTGTATGGGAAACGATCTTGCTTTTTTTGTCACTACATATTTGATTTATATTAGTTCTTAAATCCTCTTTAGTCGTTATCGAAATTTTATTTAATGAAGTTAAATCAAAATTATTAATATTGATTCCAGCACTATCAATTTTATTTTTATAGAATTGAGACGTTGAATATGTTTGTTTCATGAAGGTTTCAAACCGTCGTTCTTGCTCCTTCTCCAACTCTTTCCTACTTAAAGATTCACTTTGATTGTAATATCTTTTATAATAGTTATACACCCCAGAATGCCGTTTCCTGTAGGCTAAAAAATCATAAATAGTCACCAAACAATTTTGAAAAAAATGAGGTAAAAAGAGATAAATTTTTTCTTTAATCAACATGTCCTTGTTTGTATATTTTTATCCAAGAATCTGTCAATAAATTAATATCTAAATGAGATTTGATATATTTAAAATTTGCAAGTTGCATGTTCTCAGTTTTTTTAGAATCCAAACTCATCATTGTAATCATTCCACCTGCTAAACTCTCATAATTTTTGGGTTCTACTAAAATGCCACCCTTTGAATGATTTAGAATTAAAGGAATTTGACCGACTTTAGTTGAAAGAACAGGTAAGCCGACTGACATAGCTTCTAACAAAACCATTGGTAAACCTTCGGAATAAGAAGACATCACAAAGCTATCATAACGAGGCATTAATTCTATCATATTGGACTGAAGCCCTAGAAGCTTTACAGTGTCTTGAAGTTTAAAGTGATTAATGAGTGTGTTTAAATTATCTTTCTCGACACCATCTCCGGCAATATGCAATTCAAAATTTTCGAACTTTTCTCTAACAATTTGACAGGCATTAATTAAATTTGAAAAATCTTTTACTGGATGTAATCTTCCTGCTGTAAGCCACATAAATTTATTGTTTTTAAAACTCTTTGGCTTTAGTGTGGATAGGTCCATACCATTTGGTAAAAATTGAGCTTTTTTTGGGATAATGGATTTGTTATTAATTAATAATTCTAAAACCTCGTTAGAAACAGCCGTGTGAAAATCAACCCAATTTTTAGTGATCCGATAAATAAAGTAAGGGTTATATTTTCTAATATTTAATAAATAAGACCCATGGGTTGTGTTTACAACAAAGATATCCGAATTAAATAACTTGATAAATCGACTTAATATATTAGCCTGGAACAAATGCGCATGAATTACTTGAGGCTGTTCTATTTTTATAATTTCAAATAGCTTAAAAATATGTCGTAGAATTGAAGAAATTGAAAATTTTAACTCATAATGTTTGATTCTTTTATCAAGTTTATCAAGAAGGGCTAAATCATTGTTTAAAGTGACAAGACTGACCTTCCAACCTTTAATTAGTAATGCTTTAGATAATCTTAGAAGATGTGTTTCTGCTCCACCATATCCTAAACCATTAATAATAAAAAGGACTTTATTTTGATTCATTAAATTGAGTTGCAAGTTTAATGATCTCTTTAACCCTACTAGACCATGTATAATTTTCTATAAAGTGAGCATATGCATTTGAACCCATTTGTTGCCTAACAGCATTATTCTTTAGGAGTTTTAAAGCATCTATCCAAGCATTTAAATCATCTGATTTCACCAAAATACTGTTTGAATCGTTTAAAACCTCTCGTATGACGGGATAGTTAGAGACAACCATAGCCTTTCCATAGGACATATATTCAAATAATTTCATAGGCGACATCCAATCCAAGCTTGGCACATCATCTTGATAGGGTGCTAACATGACATCCATCTTTAAATACATATGACTTAATTCTTTATGAGCAACATGACCATAAAAGGTCAAGTTATTTAATGTATATATTTCTTTTAACTGTGATAATTCTGGTTCCTTACCACCAACGATATGGAAATCAAGATCAGAGAGCTGCTTCGCCATCAATGGAATTAGACCATACCCATTCCCTTTAAAGAATGATCCAACGTATCCTACCTGAAGTCGTTTATTGTTTGGAAGTGTTGATCTTAAATTAGGAATGTTACAAGCATCATGAAGGACTTTAAATTTTTCGACTTTAGTCGGAAATGTTTTAGTATAAATAGCTTCTAAACCCTTCGATATGAAAATAAATTTTATAAGATTTTTTTGGTTTAACCACCTTTTTTGCCAATTGCTATATATCCTGTTTTGAGGTTTCCAGTGGCTTTCAAAAAAGAAAGGAATCGTCTTAGGATTGACTCTTCTTAAGGCGTGCATGGATCTCACATAAATAACATCAGGCTTAGGTAATTGCTTATAAATCTTTGCCATATTGTAGCCGAATATAAATCCACCAATAAATCTTAAATTTGGTCTTTGGACGAGATGAATTTCAAATAAATCACGTTCTACACCATAGTAGTCAAAAACATCTTCTGAAGAATTGCTTTTACGTGCTATGAGTGTCACCTCTACCCCTTCTAAAGCAAAGGCTTTGCAAACATTCATAACATGAACCGCATCTGCACCACTAGAAGGTAAAGTGGAGGCCGCTAAGTAGGTTAATTTCATTGCTCTTTTGCTTTTAAAATCAACTCCAAGGAGGTTAAGAGCACTAAAATACCATACAAGTTTTTTGTTTTCTTATGACGTTTGAGTACTTCCATGGGTTTTATAGCTGTTAAAATAGCTCTCTTTTCTAAATCCTGTAAATTGGATTCAAAAATGAGCTTTAAATCTGGGCGTCTAAGAATTTCTTTGTTGAAATCAATATAATTATAAGGTGGATAAGTAATATCCAAATTTAAATATCTATTTAAATTTAGAATAATTTTATTTTTAAGTCTCTTTACTAATAAAAATACTTTTGGCGCTTTCAAATGACACCCAAAAGTGGTTTTTGCTCTAATATTAAATAAGTCGGGATAATAGGAAAGCATGGTGTCGATAAACAAACGTTCGTCCAATCGGAAAGTATTAGGAATGGAATACATGAAATCTAAAATACGTTTATCAATTAGAGGCACCTTGTAAGTCCAATCGCCCTTCATTAAAATATGTGGGGCGATTAACTTAGAGCCTCTTTCGAATAAAAGTAATTGATCGAAATGTGGAATTATCGAAACTTCTTTAATAGGTTCTAAATAAACTTTATAATCTACTGAATCAAGTGTTGTCGACTTGTATGAATATTTTTTATATCTTAGATAGTAATCTTGAGATCTATCTGGGTTACTAAAAACAGTATTCGCACTAGAGCCAAAAACCACATCACCCATATATCCAGAAATTACGTAGTTATCACTAATAATTTCTTCTAATTTCTTTAAAGGAGGATGATGAAAAAGATGCGTTTGAAAATCACACCTTTTAGCAACTTCTAACATTTCTTCCTGAGTAAACCGCAAACTGTTTAGTTCAATAGCATCATGATGAATACCTGCTTTTTTTGCCACTTGCTGTCCAATTTCAAAATCATAACTTCCTTTAACTCCAAATGTGTAAGTTCTTATACGATTGGGATTCACATGCTTAAGAGCCACGGCAAGAATGGCTCTGCTATCTAAACCTCCGCTTATAGGAATCACAATCAATTTATCCTTAGGAATCGACTCAATCGTTTCCTTGATCACCGTATCAAAGACTTGATAAAACTGGCTTTGCAAGTCGGAATAGGATGTATAGTTAACTTCTATTTTGTCAACCTTTTCAGGATTATATTTCGGACGATAGTTTGGAAAATAGCCGTAGGTTAAAAAAAATTGAATGTCAATTTGGGTTTTCATTTGAGATGTAAATATTACTTTCTAAAACTATCTTTAATAAGTTTTAAACTATAAAGGATGCCCATTTTATTAAAATTTTTTATAGCATATTTCAAGCTTTTAAAAATTGAATGTTTATAATTATAAAAACCAAATTTATAATTCATTACTTTTTTCAGAAGAACCATTTCATTAGAATACTTAAAATTTGTTTGAATTTCAAACTGTTTTATAGTGTCAAATATTATTACTAAATTTTCATTTTTTTTATCAAATTTCGTGACTTGAGACCAGGAATTGTCAGTCATTAATCTATAAACTGCCATCTCGTCTTTGAGATAACCAATATCTCCTTTTGTGATTGCTAAAAGCGCTAAGGGTAGGTCACCTACTGGACATTTAGTAAAGTATTGCGGAATACTTTTAACAACTGATGTTCTAAAAAAAGAAGAAGCCGTACAATACCCTCCACCACCTGACTCTAAAAAATATTTTTTAGGAACGAGTTGACGATCCTTAAATTGTTTTTTTTTATAATAGATTCCATAGATGCCATCAGCGGTAAGAGTTTGTGCCCCATGAAAACAGAAACTCAAATTAGGATGAGATTCCATAAAATCTACTTGTTTTTGTAGTTTCAAAGGATCAGTCCAATAGTCGTCACCTTCGCACATAGCGATATATTTACCCTTAACTCTCGGGAATTGAAATTTAATACTTGGCTTAATGCCGTTTGAGTATTGATTCTCTGTTTGGTAAATGGGTTTTATTATAGCTGGATACTTATGCTCATACTCCCTAACAATAGTAGCTGTATTATCGGTTGAGGCATCATCATGTATTAATACTTCAAATTTAAAATTTGTTTGTTGCACCATAAACCCATCTAAACATTGACGGATATAATTTTGATGATTGAATGTTAGACAGCAAATAGACACTAAAATGGATAAATCGTTCTTATTATCAAAATTCTGATTTGTTTTCAATAACAAATTATTTAAGTCGTTTTGGGGTGTCTTTTGTCTTGGCAGGGTTTCCAAAGCATTTAGTATTTGATGGAACATCGTGTATTACATTTGAAGCCATGCCAATCATACAGTCATCTCCAATGTTAATCTTGTTGTTCGTAGTTACATTGATCCCTACAAAATTACGATCACCCATAACAACATTCGCTATAATAGCTTGAGTTGCTATTAAATTATAATCTCCAACGATTGCATCATGACCTATAGTCACACCACTCATGATAGAGTTAAACTTCCCTATTTTAGCTTTAGAGTTCACTACACAATTTGGAAGAACCACTGTACCTATGCCAACCTCAGAACTCCTGCAAATCATACTACTTGGATGGATGAATGTATAGTATCTATCGTCGGGTATTTGTAAACTATTTTTTTCTAAAATTGCCTTTTTCATATCCTTAATATCATAAGATTGATATATGAACTTTACATCTTTAATGTTTTTAAATTTATTATAAATATTTTTGGATTTAGCTATGACTGGGTATCCATTTATATTAGTTCCAATGGGAAGATCGTCAAAAGCAAAGCCCAAGCATTCGATATTAACATTAAATCTATGCTGAGCGTCATATAAATTATCTGCAATTAAAGTTGCTGAACTTTTTCCTCCAATAATTATTATTTTTTCCATTACAGATTAGCTATTTTCTTAGTTCTTTTTTTTATCAATTCACTTTTGATAATTATATCATTCGATTTTGTAATTAAGGGAGGACCTACAAACTTACCTTCAATAATTGCGACTCCTTTATTTGTTTTTTTAGCTTCCTCATATAATCGTAAAAAATCTTTAGCTTTAATATATTCTTCTTCAGTTGGAGAATAAGCCTCATTGACAATTTCGTTTTGCTTTGGATGCAGAACCCACATTCCACTATAACCTAAAGTTTTTCCAATTTGAGTATGCGTTTGAAGTCCTTCTAAATCATGAATTTTAATATATGCTGCATCAATAGCTTCTAAGCCATGTGCTCTTGCTACTATGGGGACCAAACTTCTTGGATACTCAATACTTAAATTAGATTCAAAATCCCTGACGCCCTGAATGTCTGAAACATAATCTTCTGAGCCAAATCCAAGGGCAATTATCCTATTAGAACAAACAGCAATTTCATTAATATTAACAATCGATTTTGCGCTCTCTAGTATAGGAATGATAGAAAACTTTCCTGCGTTTAGACCTAATTCTTTTTCAATAGAGGTTAATAAGCTATCCAAATAAATTACATCCTCACTTGTATTCGTTTTGGACAGAAGAAAACCATCAATAGGCGCTTTAGATAATTGCAGCACGTCTTGTAAAAAATATTCAGTTTCTATTTCATTTAATCTTACAAATTTCTTGAATTGACTTAGCTTATTCTCCCTGAGTTTTTTTAATATCAACTTTCGAGCAATTGCCTTATTAACTGGAGGTTGTACACTGTCCTCTAAGTCAAACAATAAGGCATCTGCATTACTGTTTGACGCAGAAGTAATTAGTTTTTCGTTATGGCCTGGAACAAACATCAAGCTTCTTAATATCGAATATTCATTTTTCATTGGGGCGTTTTTTAATTAAAATTTTTCTTTGAAAACTTATGACATCCTCTTTATGCTGATTAAAACCAGTAGTTTCTACATGAACTATTCCACGATCATTTTTGGAATTTGACTCCCGTTTATTTAAGATTTCAGTTCTACTATAGATTGTGTCATTAATAAAAGTTGGAAGAAGATGATTGATCGTACCATACTCTAAATTTGCAATTGCTTTTCCACTTATATCCATTACAGATAGATGAACCGAAAGACAAAAAACTAAAGTACCCGGCACTAAGATTTTACCATGTAGATTGTTTTCACAATAATCTAAATTGGTATGGACAGGGTGATGATTCATTGTTAACAATGAAAATATATTATTATCAGATTCGAAGATGGTTTTGGATTGAGCATGAAATATTTGCTGTCCAACAACAAAGTCTTCAAAATAATTTCCCATTTTATTGATTTCCATAACTTATAAATTTAATTTTTTAAAAATTTCAGTTATTCTCAATACGTGAGGTTTTTCATATACAACTCCGTCTACTTTAAATACATCGATATCATTATCTCCATAAGACTGAATTATATTAAATACTTTTTTCATTTGGTTCATTTCATCTTCAGAAAAATAGATGATTGACTTAATCTGGTCTAATTGAAATGGATGAATAATGAACTTCGCATCTGCTCCATTTTCAAAAGCGTATATACATTCATCTGAAAAATTTGAGAAATCACTAAGGTTTAAATCAACTGTATCTATATACGATTTTTCATAAGCTTTAGTTAATAAAATTAGTTGCTTTTTGTAGTGTTTTAACGTGTTTAAGTTATGTTTCATTTTCATTGTCGTGCAAAAATCATGACTTCCAAAACCCACAGCAGTGATTAGGGAATCATAAGTGCCTAAAATCTCTTTTAGGTTTATAAAACATTTAGGATTTTCAACTAATAAGATCATACTAAAATCAACTTGATCTGAATTGATTGACAAAACATTTTCAAGGTCATTTATATTTTTAATTTTTGGAATTACAATTCTACCTTCAAAATATTGTATTAAGAATGATATTTGGCTTTTGGTATAATGCTTTTCAAAAAAAGGAATTCTAATAAAATAATTATTCTTAATATCCAATTTTTTAATGTTTTCGAATGCAGTTTGTTTGTTATCTTTAGAAACTGAATCCTCTAAGTCGAATACAAAATAATCAGCTAAAATATTTTTAGTATTATTAATATATTTCTGTATATCTCCTGGAATAAATAGGTAACTTTTTAACATTATATATTATTAAAGGGTTGTGATTCTAAACTAAGGGATAATTTAATTATGGAAGTTATATATTTTATATCAGATTCAATTAATCCTAAATGAAATGGCAAACAAAAAACTCGTCTAGCTATATCGTCAGTAACTTTTAAGTCTGAATGATCTACATAGGGTAAACTCTTTGCTAAAGAAGGATAGAAATAGCGTCTTCCATAAATTTCATTAGCCTCCAATTCTTTTTTAACTTTAAGTAGCAGCGCTTCTGTTTTAAAAATAATCGGATAATACGCGAAATTTGATTTGGATTTTGAATTCCATAAAGGCTTGGTAATATTTGAGTTATTGAGCATTAAATCATAAAGATCCGAAAGCTGTTTTCGTTTTTGGTGAATAGCTTCCATGTGTTTAAGATTCACCAAGCCCATTGCTGCATGAAATTCTGAGTTTTTGCCATTAATCCCTAATTCTTTAAATTGTACGGGGCCATCAAAACCAAAATTTCGCATTGAGGTCATTTTCTCGATCAACACTTTGTGTTTTGAAACGACAAAACCACCTTCAATTGTGTGATATAATTTAGTAGCGTGTGTGCTACAAGTCGTGACATCCCCAAAATTAAAAATAGATTTTCCATGAACTTTAACTCCAAATGCATGCGCACCGTCATAAATCACTTTAAGATTATATTTGTCTGCAATGTTCTGAATCGCAATGACGTCACAAGGGTTTCCATAAACATGTGTGGCTAAAATTGCGGAGGTTTTTGGAGTGATCGCAGCTTCGATTTTACTTGGATCTATATTTAATGAATAGCGATCAATATCAACAAAAATGGGAGTACAACCTTCCCAAACAATACTGCTTGCTGTGGCTACAAATGAAAATGGAGTCGTAATGACTTCTCCATTTAATTCCAATGCTTTAATCGCAAATTGAAGCGCGATTGTACCATTGGTCACAAATAACAAATCTTTAACACCTAAATAATCTTCAAGCTGACTCTCAAGTTTATTGGCCAAAGGCCCCATATTGGTTAGCCAGGAGCGATCCCAAATGCCATTAAGCAATTGTGTATACTCATCTATCGGGGGGAGAAACGGTTTGGTTACTGGAATCATTATTTTTTAAGATTTGGGATAAAACAAAAAATGGTTTAATTTTTAATAAATAGGATAGAGCTAAAAAAGTGAAAGCGCCTACAAGGCTACCAACTAATAATCTTAGGATATCTTTGGAAAAATAGGACACCAATAATATATCAGAAAAATATACTGTTACAGCTGAAATAAATGCAAGAAACACTATTGGAACAATATCTATTATTTGTTCAAAAGGTTTATAATTTATAAATTTACCAGTATAGTAAGTGTTTACATAAAATGCTAATAACGAGAAACAAACACCTCCATACAGCAACCCAAAGATTCCAAATTTTACAGAAAATAGTAACACGCTGGTAAATAATACTTTTTTAATGATCTCCAACTTTAAAAACAAATCCGTTCGCCCCTTAATTTTTAAAATATTTAGATTGAAGGCATAAACAGGGTAAAGAATTCCACTCCAACAAATTATCTGAAAATAAGGCACAGCAGCTAGCCATTTGTCTGTAAATAAAAAACTAAATAAAGGCTCTGCTAAAACAGATAAAATCAATAACAAGGGTGCAATGATAAAAACTAACATTTGGATTACTTTCTGGTAAGCATTTTTCAAACGTATATTATCATCCTTAAATTCTGCAAAAATTGGATACGTCACACGACTTATAACCGTTGTAAGCGTTTGTACTGGTAAATTTTTTAATTTATTAGCGCGATCATAAAACCCTAAAATAGCTGGTTGGTAATATTTCCCGATAATAACATGATAGGCATTATTAAATACAATATCTAACAATCCTGAAAATGTTAATTTGTAACCAAACGAAAAATGATATTTAAATTTTTCAACATGAAACACTAAAGAAGGGAGCCATTTAGTGTTATAAAACAAAAACAACATATCTAAAACTGACCTAAAAATAGCCATATAAACTAAACTCCAAACTCCAAACCCTTCAGAGGCTAAAAACACGCCTAAAATCCCTGCCAAAATCGTGGCTGGCAAAGAGACTTTCATTTGGGTTTTAAAATCAACTTGTTTTGTGAGTCTTGTGACTTGAATCATTGAAAAAGCATTAATGACTATCACAATTGAATACCATCTTACAATATCAATTAGAAGCGGTTGTTTGTAAAAATTTGCAATCCAAGGAGCTGAAAAATAAATAATTGCATAAACAATAACACTGCCTATTAGATTGAAAAAAAAAACCGTAGAATAATCTTCTTCCGTTGGGTCTTTTGTTCGAATCAATGATTCGCCTAGCCCAGCATTTAACAATGTATTTCCAATGCCCATGAAGACTGTTATCATAGCAATAAGTCCAAATTCTTCAGGTAGTAATAACCTCGCAAGAATTATTGAAATTACAAAAGAAACACACTGTGTTCCAAACGTCTGAATTGAAGACCAAAAGATTCCACTAAGTGCTTTCTTTTTAAATGACAATTAAAAAAGTTTAATGATAATTAAGTGAATTATAAATTACTCTCCAGTTATTCTTTCAAATACGCATAATAATTACCATTTAAGTTGGCTATACGTTGAGTTAAAACAGATTGTTTATTAACTGCTAAATTTCTAGTTTTAATACGCCAGATACCAGCTCATAAAGTTCTCTACACCCGTTTCAACAGAAGTTGAAGGTTGGTAGTCATAATCGGTTTTAAATTGCTCTACATTTGCCCAGGTCCGATTGACATCCCCTGCCTGCATGGGCATCATCAGCTTCTTAGCAGTTTTACCCGTACTTTTTTCAATCGCTTTAATAAAATCTAATAATTGAACCGGTTGACTGTTCCCAATATTATATAATTTGTAGAGCTGTTTGTTTTTGGAAGGCTTTAAAAGTGTGGCTTCAACGCCATCAATAATATCATCAATGTAGGTGAAATCTCGTGATAAATTTCCGTTATTAAAAACTTTAATCGGTTGGTCATTTAAAATCGCCTTTGTAAACAAAAACAAAGCCATGTCTGGTCGTCCCCAAGGCCCATAAACTGTAAAAAACCGCAAGCCAATTGTTTCGATATTGTATAGGTGGCTATAGGTATGCGCCATTAATTCATTAGCTCTTTTGGTCGCCGCATACAGGCTGATGGGTTGATCTACAACGTCTGTTTCTTTAAAAGGAACTGCATTGCTATTTCCATATACACTCGAGCTACTTGCATAAACTAAACGCGTAATTTTGTACTGTCTGCAACATTCTAAAACATTAAGAAATCCAGCGATATTACTATCAATATAGGCCTCTGGGTTTGCATTCGAATTTCGAACACCGCCTTGGGCAGCAAGGTTACAAACACTGTCAAACTGATGGGATTTGAATACTTCTGGTAACGCCTCTCGATCTTCAAGGTTTAAACGAATGAACTGAAATTTGTCACCAAAAATTTCACTGTTTACTAAGGAATCAAAACGTTTCGCTTTGGAACGTGAAATCCCTAATGCTTTGAGACGGTCATATTTTAGATTGACGACGTAATACTCATTAAGATTATCCAGACCTAGTACAGAGTGCCCCGCTTTTAAAAGGCGTTCACAAAGATGAAATCCAATAAAACCTGCCGCGCCTGTAACTAATATTTTTTTTTTTGAGACATGTTATTTTCCAATGGCTTTATAAATAAACCCAATCGATTCAAGTGCCGCTTGATCTAAAATATTTCGTCCATCAAAAACAAAAGCTGGTTTTAGCATCCCATTGTATATTTTTTTCCAATCATAGGTTTTAAATTCATCCCATTCGGTGATCACTGCTAGGGCATGTGTCCCTTCAAAGGCTTCATACGGATTGGCATGAACTTCTAAAAATTTATTGTTTTCTGATTCTGTTCTGGTGTCCAATGCATTCAAATCGGATTGCATTTGAACAGCTGTAACCTTAGGATCATAAACTTGAATAGATGCATGCTCTTCAATAAGTTTATCTGCGATATAAATCGCTGCAGATTCTCTGGTATCGTTGGTGTCTTTTTTAAAGGCCCAACCCAAAAATCCAATTTTCTTTCCAGCCACCGTTCCATATAATGATTTAACGATTTGACTCGCAAAACGACTTCGTTGATGGTTGTTCATGATAATGACTTGCTCCCAATAATCGGCAGCTTCGTCTAAGCCTAAAGACTTACATATATAAACTAGGTTTAAAATATCTTTTTGAAAACAAGAGCCTCCAAATCCTACAGAGGCTTTTAAAAATTTTGGTCCAATTCTTGAATCCGTTCCAATGGCTTTGGCAACATCGTCAATATTTGCACCGGTAGACTCACAGAGTTCTGTTAAGGCATTAATGGATGACACTCGTTGTGCTAAAAATGCATTGGCAGTTAATTTTGAGAGTTCAGAAGACCATAAATTAGTCGTGATAATTTGATCTCTCGGAATCCAAGTGGCATAGATATCTACTAAGGTCTGAATCGCTTTAAGGCCTCGCTCTGTTTGATCGCCACCAATTAAAACACGATCGGGCGCTTCTAAATCTTGAATGGCTGTTCCTTCGGCTAAAAATTCTGGATTTGATAAAATTTCAAAATTCACACCGGTTCCAGTATTTTCTAAAATGTCTTTAATCGCTTCGGCTGTTTTTACAGGGAGGGTCGATTTTTCAACGACGATTTTATCGGAGGTTGCTATTTTGGCGATTTGACGGGCACAGAGTTCTACATATTGTAAATCTGCAGCCATGCCTTTTCCTGCGCCATACGTTTTTGTGGGTGTATTCACAGAAATGAAAATCATGTCTGCTTCATGAATCGCTCCATCTACATCGGTTGAGAAAAATAAATTTCGGCCCCGTGCTTCTCCAATCACGGCATCTAAACCAGGTTCAAAAATAGGAAGCTTATTTAAATCTTCATCATTCCAAGCGTCAATACGAGCCTGATTCATATCAACAACAATCACTTTTATAGACGGATTTTTTTGGGCAATAACTGACATTGTTGGTCCGCCTACATAGCCTGCTCCAATACAACAAATTGTATTTATACTCATTTTTGGTTAATTCTTAAACTGTTCCCAATACCATTCAACGGCATTTTTAAGACCGCTTTCGAAAGCGTGGGTTGGTTTATAATTTAATAATTTAACTGCTTTTTCAACAGAGGCCTGGGAGTGCGGAATATCTCCGAACCGTTTTGAGCCATGAATCACTTGAACGTTAGCAATTGTTGGGTCAAATTTAGCTAAATATTTTTTTAAACTATGCACAAGTTGGACTAAAGTCGTCCGATCACCCACGGCTGTGTTATATATTTGGTTTAACGCCGACTTATTATCAGTCGATAAGGCTAAAAGATTCATTAATATAACATTATCAATATACGTAAAATCACGAGAATACGAGCCATCTCCGTTTATCACCGGAGATTCATGATTTATAAGTTGAATTACAAATTTAGGAATGACCGCCGCATAGGCGCCATTTGGGTCTTGTTTTTTTCCAAAAACATTAAAATATCGCAAGCCAACAGTATCTAAATCAAACGTATTTTTAAAGATTGTTGCATATAATTCGTTTACATATTTGGTGATGGCATAGGGCGATAAAGGTGCGCCTATCACCGCTTCAATTTTAGGAAGTTGTTTTGAATCTCCATACGTCGAACTACTGGCAGCATACACAAATCGTTTCACTTTTTGATCTCTGGATGCGACTAACATATTAAGAAACCCATCAACATTGACCGCATTGGTGGTAATTGGATCTTTGATAGAACGCGGCACAGACCCCAATGCAGCTTGATGCAGCACAAAATCGACTTCCTGACACGCTTGCTGACAGGTTTCTAAATCCCTAATATCGGCATTGATGAAACTAAAATTTTTATGCGCTATAAACGGTTGAATATTATGCATAAACCCCGTTGATAGATTATCCATACAACGAACCTTGGCGCCCAACTTCAGCAAGGCTTCACAGAGATTCGAACCAATAAACCCAGCACCACCAGTGACTAAGATTGTTTTAGATTTTAAATTTGAAAACATAAATTATAATTTTGCGTCAGCTTTTGTTCCTAAGACGCCTTTTACGTCATACACAACCGTTGTCTTTTTCATTAATGGTTTCAAGTCCATTTTAATAAATTCTTTATGAGCGACGGTCAGAACAATGGCGTCAAAAGTATCTTTGGGAGCCTCTTGTGTTGTTTTAAGATGGTACTCCGACTCTACTTCCGACGGATTCGCCCAAGGATCATAGATCGTGAGATGCATTCCATATGTCTTGAGATGAGAGATGACATCAATTACTTTGGTGTTTCTTACGTCTGGGCAATTTTCTTTAAATGTAATGCCTAAAACAAGGACGCTTGCCCCTTTAATTTTTATATCATTTTTGACTAATAATTTAAAAACTTGCCCTGCGACGTGTTCGCCCATAGAATCATTTAAACGACGCCCAGCTAAAATTATTTCAGGATGATAACCCACTTCTTGCGCTTTTTGAGCTAAATAATACGGGTCAACGCCAATACAATGCCCGCCAACGAGCCCTGGCTTAAACGGTAAAAAATTCCATTTGGTTCCTGCCGCTTTAAGAACTGCATCTGTATCAATGTCTAAAAGGTTAAATATTTTAGCCAGTTCATTTACAAAAGCAATGTTGATATCGCGTTGGGAATTTTCAATGACTTTTGCGGCTTCGGCGACACGAATACTTGGTGCCATGTGGGTTCCGGCCGTAATCACCGACCGGTATAAATCATCTATGACTTTAGCAGATTCTGGCGTGGAGCCTGAAGTGACTTTTAAAATTTTGGTCACAGTACGCTCTTTATCGCCTGGGTTGATGCGCTCAGGAGAATAACCTACAAAGAAATCTATATTAAGTTTTAAGTCACTTAATTTTTCTAAAACTGGCACACATTCATCTTCTGTCACTCCAGGATAAACCGTACTTTCATAGATGACAATATCTCCTTTTTTAAGCACCTTAGCGACTGTTTCCGAGGCCTTTAATAAAGGCGTCAGAACTGGTCGTTTATTTTTATCTGTTGGCGTGGGTACCGTAATTATAAAAATGGTCGCATCCGAAATATCCATCACATCGATCGTAGGAAAAAACCCTAAGGAACTTTTTTGTAACCCAATTAAACTAGGCGATAAAATTGAAGATAATTCTTCAGAATCAACCTCTAGAGTCGTGTCAACAGCCTCCGATAATTCTTTGATACGTTTTGTATTAATATCAAAACCAATAGTAGGATATTTTTTGGCAAATTCTATTGCTAGTGGGAGACCCACATAGCCCAGTCCAATGACTGCTATTGTTTTTGAGGTATTCATAGGTTAAATTTAGGAGTAATAAGGGGGTACTATTCGTTTGGATTGGATCCAGAATTAGTGTGGTCATATAATTTAATCCCATTTTCTGGGACTGGACTATTTATATAAAACACCACCGATCGTTCTATAACATCTTTTAATTTCTGTTGAAGTTTTTTAATATAAACCTCATCAATTTCTTTAGCAATAATGATTACCTCAATCGTTCCGGAATCTCGACCTTGTGCATAATCCCCAATTAAAATAATTTTATTGACATCGCCCATTTGTTTCAAAATGGAATCCACAATTTGTTCGAGTCCTAAATGTTTACGAATCACT
>Ga0206131_10002634_pt1 | contig 21471 bp, 14 predicted proteins | sample Helgoland_Spring_FD_148636 | JGI IMG/M metagenome (GOLD analysis project Ga0206131, IMG submission 148636) | Pelagic subsurface seawater microbial communities from Kabeltonne, Helgoland, North Sea - Helgoland_Spring_Bloom_20160517_1 | ecosystem: Environmental > Aquatic > Marine > Epipelagic ...
TAGTTTGTTGTTGCCGTATTGTTCACCGCTGGTGTCCATGTTCCTGAGATACTATTCGTACTCGTACCAGGTAGGCTTAAAGCATCACCACTACAAATGTCTGCAATTGGATTAAAATCCGGAACAATACCAGATACCACATTTACAGTCATTGATTCCGAGGTAGCACACTGACCTGCATCAGGAGTAAAAGTGTAGGTTGTTGTCGTTGTATTATCGATAGCCGGCGACCACGAACCCGTTATTCCATTGGTTGATGTTGATGGTAAAACAATAGCATCACCAGGACAGATATCTGCAATAGGCAGAAAATCAGAGATCACTGCATCAGAAACTGTAACCTCTATTTCTTCTTGATTTGTTATTGTACATATTACACTAGATACTACAGCAGTTATTGTCGTCGTTCCTGATAAAATTGTTGGTGTAAATGTAGTTGATGTTGACGTTGCATTAGAAAAATTACCACCTGTTGAAGACCAAGAAATTGAAGTGCCAATTCCAGCTAAAACAGCATTCAGATTTATAATATCACCATTACATGCCGTAAAGTCAGCTATTGGATCAATGGTTGGAGCGGGTCTAACAACTACTGTTAATGTTGCAGGTAAGGCACATTGACCTGCATCAGGCGTAAAAGTGTATGTCGTGGTTGCAGTATTGTTTACTGCAGGTGACCAAGTGCCTGTAAATCCTTCTTGGCTGGCTGCAGGAAGCGCTAAAGGTTCTCCTGCACAAATGTAATTCAAAGGCGCAAAAGTGGCCTGAGTTTCTACAGGTGCGGCAACAGTAACAACATTACCAGAAGAACATCCTGTGTTATCTGTAACAACTGCAGTGTAATCACCTGCAACTAAATTTGTGATGGAATTAGAATTCAATGAAGAAAAAGAAGTGGTAGAAATCAAGGTTCCTGAAGCATCATACCACTGATATGTCCATGGAAGTGCAGAACCCACGGCTTGAACAGTTGCACTTCCTTCTGGAGCACTTGAACCACATGAAACATCAACGGCAGAAATAGTTGGAGGTTCGGCACAGCAAGAAAGCATACTTGAATACTCAGTAGTTAGGTCACTTTGACAATAGGTACCTATATAACTACCCGATTCATTATCGGCTGATGTGTTTACAGTTAGCGTAAGTGGAACACTTGAAGAACAAGATATAGGAGGTAAGGTCGTAAGTGTCCAACAAAATTCTGGATCACAATTTTCAGCGCCAGAATCTCCATAATTATCTCCAGGGTCGTTAGGGTCACATGGTATTGGACTGCAACCTCCGTTTGATTCGTAATAAAATCCTGAAGGAAATGTTCCAGCATTTGGACCGGTACCCGTAACACCTCCCGGAACCCAAGACCAGCTTCCAGATCCTGAACATGATGGAGGAACAGTAGTTGTAACATTATTAACAGTGGTTTCCCAACCAGCTCCCCACTCTACCTGAACTCCATGAAGCCAAACAGCACCTGTTTGATTGTAATCCGTAATTGTATAACAAAATTCTACAGTTTGACCTGCCGAGTATGCACCATTTATTGGGGGGGGATTGGCAGTTAATACACCAACCTCGAGACAACCAGAACAATCTAAATTGTTATTTAATTCTAATGAGAACGTCCCTTGAATAAAAGGAGAGTTGCCACTGATTTGAATTAGATATGTTTCACCTATAATTAGTGGACCAAAAGTTTCATTCAAATTCCCTGAGGCATCACCCACGGCACAACCTCGTCCCGTTAGATTGATGCAGTTCCCAGACCATAATCCAAAGTTTGGATTTGCCATTGAACCTGTAATGTTCACTCCTAATTCTGTCCCGCTAGCTACAAATGAATACCATACATCAACCGCACCATCGGCCATTTCAGTTGCTGTGCCTTGACATCCTGTCATGTACACATAAGGGTTTGCAGCGGTTGAGCCTATTGTGCTCCCGTTTTCTGTAATAGCAGCTCCAACTCCATATTGAGCAGGATTACCACCTGTGCATGCATTCGGTGCAGGTAATGTACCTAAATCAACTGCATTTGAACAATCATCACCTTGAGCAAATACTATATTTACTAACGTTGTGAAAACTAAAAGTATCAAGCGTGTACGTTTCATCTTATTTTAGTTTTTAGGTTTGAAGTATCGGGTAGACTTAGGAACAAAAAGATTTCCATTCTCGGCGATTACGAAAACATCATTAGACTCCGAAAAATTGCTTTGGAAGCAGTTTTCGGATAATTCATGACCCGATTGTAAAAGTTGACTTTTACTTTTCAGATGAACAATAGCACCATCATCGAATTGTAATTTAAATGCTATTTCTTGATGGTAATACCCACACCAATTTGCTTTATTTACTGCTTCTATTAATTGAACTGAGGAATATTTATTGCCTATTTGAATGTCTGAATGCTTTTCCTGAGCATGTGTAAAAAACACCGTGAAGAAAAGACAAAATAAGAAGGTCTTTTTCATAATTGAGTCTATGAAAACTCCATGAAATTTCAAGGCTTGGACACGCCATGCAAGAAACAAGCGAGTATTTTACAAATGTCTGGCAATGAAAATATTGCGGTCAGAAGATGTTAGGATTCCTTACAGGAAATGGCTTTGAGTTTCATTAAGAGTTTAGTTTTGTTTTAGTTTAGCGAAACAAATGTAAGAGAATCGCAGAGAAAGTCAAAATATTCCAGATGTTTTTAATCCGTACAATTACAAGGCGCGTCAAAAAGTATGTTTACACCACTTAATTTACTGCGGATTTCAGCTTGTCTCTTTGAATTATACATAAGACCTCTTAAGTCTAATTCAAGAAGAGATTTTAATCGAGGAAGCCCAGAACCCAAATCATTAATTGGATTGTTGTACATATCTAACTTTTCAAGCATTGCACAGGTGTAAATAGTATTCGGAATGTAGGACAGTTGGTTGCTTCCTAAACTAAGAACACGTAGACTTTCTAGATCAAATATTTCTTTAGGAAAAATTTCAAATCTATTTTTACTTAAATCCAGAATTTCAAGCTCACTTAAATTTATAATTACAGGCGGAATATTTTCCAAACGGTTCTTTGATAAATCTAAACCTTTGAGCTTCTTGAATTCCAAAACCTCCTTAGGAATTTGAATAAGCTTTTTTCTATTGATTTTTAAATAAAAAACAGAATCTGGAGGCATCGTTTTGGCCTCTTTTAATGTGTAATACTTTTGTGCGTTAATAGATGAAGAGAGACTACTCCCTATGAAGATCAAAAAAATTACGAACCTCTTTACTGTCATGCTTTAATTGCGATTTCAATGCTTCTAAATTAGAGAAAGTTTTTTCGTTTCTTATATATCGATACAAGAATACTGCCACATGTTCACCGTAAATATCTGCGTCAAAGTCAAAAAGATGCACTTCTACCTTTTTTTCAGTTGTATTTTTAGACACCACCGTCGGATTCACTCCAATATTCATCATGCCATTATAGTTAGTCCCATTAATTTCAACTCGGACGGCGTAAACACCATCCTTTGGTAATATTTTGTGTTGGTTGTTCAAATTAATATTTGCCGTAGGGAAACCCATGGTCCTTCCTATTTTCTGACCTTCTACCACTACCCCACTGCATTGGAACGAGCGACCTAAGAATTCATTAGTACGCTCTATTTCGCCATTCATCAGTGACTGTCTAATCTTCGTTGAACTTACATTAACCTCCTGTACCTCTTCGGCTGAAATTTCTTCAACATTAAAATCAAAAATCTTTGCCGATTCCTTCAAGAATTCTAAATCCCCCTCACGATTTCTTCCAAACTGATGATCATATCCAATCACTAAAGTTTTTACTTTCAATTTCTCCACAAGAATATCTCGAACAAATTCAAATGCGGTCAAACGAGAAAATTCTTTTGTAAAGGGATAGATAATTAGATTATCTAAACCAAAATCTCTCAAAGCGTCAATTTTTTCATCAATGGTTTGGATCAATTTCAAATTATGATTGTCTGGGAATACGACCATTCTTGGATGCGGGTAAAAAGTAAAAAGGATACTCTCTCCCGACATTTCATTGGCCAAATTATCAAGACGAGATAATATTTTTTGATGGCCCTTGTGAACACCATCAAAAGTTCCAATCGTCACTACGGAGTTTTTAAAAGCTCCTAAATCATCTATTCCTTTAAATATTCTCACCTTTCACTTGTAGGCTACAAATTTACGCAATTGTACTTAACGGACTTTCGGATTCAAATGATTAACTCTATTTTTATCGGAAATAAATAAAAATGAAAAAAAATCTTAGCTTACTATTTAGTGTTTTTCTTATAGGAAATGTTTTTGCCGACGAAGGAATGTTGATCCCCTCCTTAATAAAAGCTTTTGAATCGGACATGAAAGCAAAAGGAATGCAACTCAGTGCAGAGGATATTTACAGCGTAAATTCTTCAAGTCTTAAAGATGCAATATTTCAATTTGGTGGTGGGTGTACTGCGGAGGTGGTCTCTAAAAAAGGCTTATTACTCACAAATCATCATTGTGGTTATTCGCAAATACAATCACATTCATCACTAGAAAATAATTACATAGAAAACGGTTTTTGGGCACAAGATCTAAACCAAGAACTTACAAACCCAGGACTAACTGCTATGCGTATTGTGCGTATTGACGACGTAACCGAGGCAGTTCTTCTAGGTATTTCTGCAGACACCCAAAAAGAAGAACTTAAAGCAAACATTGAGCAAATCATCAAAGACGCCACTGCTGGTTCCCATTACACAGCCCAAGTAAAAGCTTTTAACTATGGTAATTCATATTATTTAATGCTAAAAGAAACATTTTTGGATGTTCGATTTGTTGGAACCCCTCCTAATTCAATTGGTAAATTTGGAGGAGATACGGATAATTGGGTATGGCCAAGACATACTGGTGATTTTTCCGTATTCCGAATTTATGCAGGAAAGGATAATAAACCCGCAACCTACTCAAGTGAAAACATACCATATACACCTTTACATTATTTGCCGATTTCTATGAAGGATCGAAAAAATGGTGATTTCACAATGGTTTATGGATTTCCAGGAAGTACAGAGCAACATGTAAGCTCTAATTATCTTAGTCAAATTATTCAAACTGAGCGACCTGCTCGAATAAGAATGAGGGATCTTTCTTTGTCCGTAATTGATAAGGCAATGAAAAACTCAGAACTTATTCGAATTCAATATGCTTCAAAGCAAGCAAGAATATCCAACGCTTGGAAAAAGTGGATTGGTCAAATTGACGGATTAAAAAGACTCGATGCTGTTGCCCTAAAACAGGAAGCCGAAAATTTGTATCTAAAAAAAGCATTATCAAACGATTCTTGGTCTAAAAAATATGGTCAAGTGGTAAGTAAAATGAATGCCCTTTCTGCTGCTGCATTTGACTACGAATTCAAATATGCAATGGGCATAGAATATTTTTATGTTGGTGCTGAGTATTTTAAATTAATTCGATCAACGCAAGATCTTATTATGAATTATGCTAAATATTTAGAAGAAGGTAAAGTTGAAGAGATAAAAGACAAACTACTGAAAAGTTCAAAAACTTTCTTTAAAAATTATAACGCTCAGATTGATCAGGAGATCTTTGAGCTTTTGAGCAAGGAATATTTCAAACAAATCAATGTCTCTGTTGATAGAAAGAATTCAGCTTCTATTATCTACAATAAATCTGCCTTTACTAATGCTTCTCGTTATGAAAAACTAATAAGTCAATTAAATAAAAGGAGCTTTAAAAAAATAAAAAAAGATCCTGGTTATGCCCATTACTCGGAACATTATAATTTATGGGTGAGTAATGTCATCCCCAATTATTACGCCTTCAAAGACAATATGGATGTGTTACTCAAAACATTTGTAGCTGGCAAATTAGAAATGTTTCCCAATAAAAAACATTGGCCTGATGCAAACAGCACATTAAGAATTACTTTTGGTCAATTAGAAGGCTCATCTCCAGCAGATGGAAAAGTATATACTGAGCATACAACACTTGATGGAATTATTGCTAAATACAATTCTGGCAATCCAGACTTTAATCTAAAGCCAAGAATGTTAGAACTTCACAAAGCCAAGGACTATGGTTCCTATGCCCAAGACGGAGAGTTGTGGGTATGCTTTTCTGGTTCCAACCACACTACAGGAGGTAATTCTGGATCACCCGTTTTGGATGCTAATGGCTACTTAATGGGCCTCAATTTTGACCGAAGCTGGGAAAGTACAATGAGTGATTATATGTTTGACCCAAATCGCTGCAGAAATATTGTAGTTGATATTAAATATGTATTATGGGTTATTGATAAATATGCGAATGCGAGCCATCTCATAGATGAAATGGAGCTGAAAAAATAGACATAAAAAAAGGCAGCCAAAAGGCTGCCTTTCTTTTTGATTTCGTGCTTAGTGAGCAGCTTCTTCAGTCGCGTCCTCAGATGCGTTACCAGAAGCGTCTCCGCAAGATGACAATGCTACTAATGCTACTGCAGCAGCAACCATCATTGTAGAAAATACTTTTTTCATTTTTTTTGGTTTTAATTATGTGAATATTCGCGACAAACCTACGAACTTCTTATTAAATGGACAAGAAATTTCTAATCTCCAAGCTTAATACTTTGAATTTTATTTGGTGCTTCACTAGAAAAATAAATTCCAATATTTATTTTTTGGGGACCTTCAGCATATATTGCAGCTGAATAAATATCTTCATCAGCTTCTTTACCTTGAAATTGATAATTAAACGCCCCATTAGGATGTTTATTAAAAAAATCCATCAGAACCATGGTTGCTTGAGCTTGATTGTATATACCTTCAACATTATCTACGATAAGCAAAACAGGATTTTCACAAAAGGAAATAACTTGAGAGGCATCATTTTTTTCAAAAGCATTAGAAATTTCTGCGTAAGGTAAGTCTGCACCCACTGGAGCTCCAAGAAACATAAGGTGAAAATAAAACAAAACAACAGCCATGAACTTTTTTACGAAAAATAGCAAAAATTAGACCAATTACCATAGAACAAAAAAATAAAGCTCCTACTTACACGGTCAAATGCTTGAGAATGAGGCTTCTTTAGAATGATTTTAAATAATACCTTTTTTATGGTATTGTGACATGAATATCTCGTGTTTACTTTTGTACTCGTGTACACTTTAAATGATTTACAAATTGAATTTATAAAAGTGAAATGAAAAGAAAAGTTTTGGTACTCGTTATCTTGTGTAGTGCAGTAATTACGGGATGTAAAAAGAAAGGGTGTATGGATCCATCTGCTACGAATTATAACGCAGAAGCAGAAAAAGATAATGGGACATGTGAATACTACACAGTCCCGACTGATTATGTATTTATTGATGGAATAGGAAACAATACGGTTTCTTTTAGTGGTCAAACAGCAAGAATGGACATGCTTTCTGAAATGACTTCCTACCTTAAAACTGCAAACACAAGTGGTGGTAGTAACCAACTGGATGCAGCAACTTTACTATCTATGTATGACAATTCTTACACAGGATGGTCTGATCAAGAATTAGTTGGAAACGGTAAGCAATTGAAGAGCAAAACTGCTCTTGAAGATGCTGGAGTTCAAGCACAATTCGAAGCATGGATGACTGAAGCAGCAGCAGCGACACCTCCAACAGAGGATGGTTATTATCTTCAAGCCGCAACTGGTCAAGAATGGACTCAGTTGATTGAAAAAGGTCTTATGAGCGCTTGCTTTGCAAGTCAACTGACAGCAAATTACCTCAATGGTATAATGGAAGATGATAATGTCCAAATTGTTGATTATCAAAATGATAAATACTATACGGAAATGGAACATCATTGGGATGAAGCTTATGGCTATTTTACTGATGCCACAGATTACCCAACAAATGGCACAAATCGTTTCTGGGGTAAGTATGCGAACAACACTTTAGAAACACTTTTGGGTTCTGCAACTAAAATAAGTCACGCGTTCAGAACAGGAAGAGCAGCTATTTCATCAGGTGTTCTCATTGATGTACCTGAACAAGTTTCTATTATTCAAGCTGAAGTTAAAAGAATGGTGGCTGGAATGGCGATTCACTACCTGAATGCTACTAAACAAAAAGTGGTAGATGGAGAATCTCAAAATAAAGTGAATCACTACCTATCAGAAGCATGGGCATTTATTTTCGGAATTCAATTTTGTCAAAATCCAGATATGGACAGCAATACTGTAGAGGGTCTTCTTGAACAGATTGACGCAGACTTTGAAGGATTTTCTCAAAGTACGTTATTGATTAATGCGATGATTGATGACATTGCAACGGCCTCTGGATTGGAAGCTTATAAAAATGATTTATAGAAATATTAGGTAAGTTTGCACCCCGAAATAATATTTGGGGTGCTTTTAATTAGAAAGAAATAATGAGAGAGAAAGTAATTGGTTTTCAATTAAAACAAATCGCAGTTCTTACAGCTATTTTGTTTTTTTCCTTTTCCTGTAGAAAGAGAGGTTGTATGGATCCTAATGCATTAAATACGGACCCGAATGCTGAAATTGCAGACAACAGCAGCTGCTCATATGGTGAATTTGACAAACCCGAAATGCTTTCTAACGTTTGTGATAATTATATTTTACCAGCATATCAAGAGTTTAACAATAAAAATATAGCATTACATCAAGAAGCACTATCCTTTTCTACAAATCCTTCATTGGAAGGATTAACAGCAGTTAAAAGTTCATGGGTCGCCGCTCTAATTTCTTGGCAGAAAGTTTCATTTTTAGACTTTGGACCAGCCGATTACTACACTTTAAAGAATCAAGTCAATATTTATCCTATTGATACCAATACCATTCAAAACAACATTTCATTTGGGACTTATGACTTAAACCTTGCATCAAATAATGATGCAAAAGGTTATCAAGCCCTCGATTTTTTATTACATCTTCCAGGAACAAACGAAGAAAATCTTGTTGACTACTTTAATAATAATACCAACGCCACCAGCTATCTACTCGACTTAACAGAAAATTTGATGTTGCTTTCTCAGAATGTCTATGATGAGTGGGTAAATGTGTACTGTTCAAATTTTAAAAGCAATAACAATTCCAATGCTCAAGGTAGCCCTATAAGTAATGTCGTTAATGGGCTCTGTTCGTATTACGAAACCTATATTAGAAAAGGTAAATTTGGACTTCCTCTAGGCGTTTTCAATAGCTTCACACAAGAAGAAATGCCTCACTTAGTTGAATGTTATTATTATGGTCAATCGTTGCCTTTCGCAAAAGCAGCAATAGAAGGAATGTCAGATTTTATAAATGGCGTACATTTTGATACACCTGAGAACAGGCTCGGGTTAGATGACTACATGGATTTTGTTGGAGCAACGCATGGGTCAAATACCTTATCAACAGCTATAAACAATCAGCTTGAAACGATCATTACCAAAATAGATGCGCTTAATGATCCACTCAGTAATGAAATTCTTACAAATAAACCATCCGTAGAAGATGCCTACACTGAGCTTCAAAAGCTAGTGCCTTATTTGAAAGTAGATATGACCTCTGCACTTGGCGTGCTTATTACCTATCAAGATAATGATGGCGATTAGAAAATGGCTAGTTAACCTTACTTTTTCAGAAAAATCTATTGCACCTCTTGTTGTATTCCGGGTATTGTTCGGAATCATGATGATGCTCAGCACCCTTCGCTTTATATCTAAAGGATGGGTTGAGGAGCTCTATATTCAACCTACCTACTTTTTTACGTATCTCGGATTTGACTGGGTAAAGCCATTCGACGTTATGGGAATGTACATCCTCTTCAGTGTCCTTATAGCAAGTTGTGTGTTTATCTCTCTCGGTTTTTTATATAGAATCAGTACGGTTGTTTTTTTTATTTGTTTTACCTACATCGAGCTTATCGATAAAACCAATTATCTAAACCATTATTATTTCATAAGCTTGGTTGGCTTTTTACTTATTTTCCTTCCAGCTAACAAATCATTTTCACTAGATACTTATTTCAAGTTCACATCAAAGAAAAAGTACGTGCCTGCATGGACGCTTCATATTATAATGTTTCAGCTTGCTGTTGTCTACGTATTTGCCGGGATTGCGAAACTAAACTACCATTGGCTATTTGAAGCACAACCTCTTATAAATTGGCTTAAGCACCAAACAGATTTACCCGTAATTGGCCCCCTCATGAAGTTTGAATTCACCGCATATCTATTTAGCTGGGGTGGCGCACTGTTCGATCTAACTATCCCTTTTCTCCTTTTGAACTCAAGATTCAGGATCCCCGGGTATCTTTTAGTAGTACTCTTTCATGGACTCACTGCCGTAATGTTTCCAATTGGCGTTTTCCCTTATGTAATGATCATAAGCACTCTGATTTTCTTTCCTGAAAGTTTTCATGAGAAAATCATTCGTTCACTCCGAATTCTTTTTAAGACGAAAAATAAAAAAGAGGTGTCATCAACGCCAATTAAAGAAGGAAACAAAAAGAACATTCAAGCATCATTGATCGCTCTTTACATCGTTGTTCAAATGTTTGTACCCATGAGGTATCTACTTTATGATGGGGATTTATTTTGGACTGAGCAAGGCTATCGTTTCAGCTGGCGTGTTATGCTTATTGAGAAAGTAGGATACGCACAATTCTTTGTACATGACCCCACTACTGACAATAAAAAACTAATCAATAACCGAACTTATTTAACGCCTCAACAAGAAAAGATGATGGCAACTCAGCCGGATATGATTCTACAATTTGCACATCATTTAAGGGATACCTTCAAAGACACCATCATCATGGAAAATAATGGTCAGAGGATCAAAATTAGCGAACCAAAAATTACAGCTGAAGTTTACGTCAGTCTATTTAATAAAGGGAGTAGGTTGTTTATAGATTCCGATGTAAATTTGTCAAAAATTCATCGTGGATTCCACGACAAAGATTGGATACTAAAAAATGAAAATTAAAAAGTATTTCTTTTTACTTGTTTTACTAATAAGTCATTCAATAGTTGGGCAGAAAGGACAATTCACAGGAACCTTAATGTCAGAAAATCTGGAAGCAATTGCTTTCGCAAGAATCGAAATTATTGAGGCTGAAAAAAGTTTTTACAGTGATCCTAAAGGCTTCTTCTTAAGTCCTAAAATACCTTATGGCAGCTACACCATAAAAATAGTGCCTGAAGGTTTTTACCCTCTTGAGCAAGCGATTGATTTGATGGCTCCTGAAATAGAAATCGCGTTTGATTTTCAAAGGAATAACACCTACAATTTCGAAGAAATAGCCGTGACGAGAAAAAAATCAAATTCCTTTTTTATTCGCCGTATGAAGGCTATTGAAGGTGATATTTTAACCCAAGGTAAAAAAACAGAGGTCATCTCTTTAGAAACAATTGATGCGAACAAAGCAACGAATTCAAGCAGACAAATCTTTGCAAGAGTTCCAGGATTAAATATTTGGGAAAGTGATGGCAGTGGGCTGCAAATAGGATTGGGTGGACGTGGACTGAATCCTAGCAGAAATGTCAATTTCAATACGCGGCAAAATGGTTACGATATTAGTGCAGACGCACTGGGCTATCCCGAAAGTTATTATACGCCTCCTAGTGAAGCAGTTGAGGAAATTCAAATGATTCGTGGTGCTGCATCACTTCAATTTGGACCTCAATTCGGCGGATTGATTAATTACAAGCTTAAAAAAGGAGTAAGCACTAAAAAAGCTGAATTAATAGCAAGACATACAGTAGGATCTTTTGGTTTAAACAATTCATTTGTTTCACTTTCGGGCACAGTAGGTTCATGGAATTATATGGCCTACGGTAATTATAAATTTGGAAATGACTGGAGACCAAACTCCTCATTTGATGCAGCACAGGGTCATGTTTCTATAAGCAAGAAGCTTTCCCAAAAGACCTCCTTGAGCATTGAGTTCACAAAAATGTATTACCTCGCTCAGCAAGCAGGAGGTTTAACAGATAATCTTTTTAATAGCAATCCTGACACCTCAGTCAGATCCAGGAATTGGTTTCGAGTTCATTGGAATTTAGGTGCCATAAACCTTAGGCACACCTTTTCATCTAATGCAAGTTTAAGCTCTAAAACATTCGGGTTAATAGCAAAAAGAGAATCACTAGGATATCTAGATCAAATCAATAGAGTAGATCCTTTGACCGAAAGAAACCTCATCTATGGTGAATTTCAAAACATTGGTAACGAAACACGTTTTATTCAAAAATATAGAGCGTTTGATAACCCATGGGCCTTCGTAAGTGGTATCCGTTTGTATCGAGGTTATAGTGAAAGCAGGCAGGGTAATGCAGATAGTGGTTTCGGGCCTACCTTTAACTTTGTTGATCTAGATGGAAATGCGACAACCAATTACTTTAATACAAATTACAAATTCCCTAGCTTTAATTTGGCCTTATTTGCTGAGCACATTTTCAATGTGACCCCTAAATTAAGCATAACTCCAGGTGTCAGGTATGAATATATTAGCACCAACGCGGATGGAAATTATAGATTAACCAATACTGACCTTGCAGGTAATATTTTATTTGACACACTACTTAGGGCAGAAAGAAATAGTAATCGGGGGTTTGTAATTGGAGGGTTGGGATTAACCTATAAAATTGATAACAGCACGGATTTGTATGCAAATATCTCTCAGAATTATCGGAGTATCCATTTCACTGAAATGCAAATTCAAAATCCAAACTTTAAAATTGACCCTGACCTAGCGGATGAGACTGGCTTTAATTCTGACATAGGGGCACGTGGACAATACAAGAACAAATTGTTTTTTGACCTCTCTTTATATGGTATGTTTTACAATAATCGAATTGGAACTACTATAGAAACGGATACCATTTTATTTTCCACTTATCAGTATAGGACAAATGTTTCCGCTGCGAGAACATTTGGAATAGAGTGTATGACTGAAGTGGATTGGTGGAAAGTTTTAATTAGTGATTCGGCAGACATTAGACTCAGTACATTTGTTAACTTCTCCTATAACAATGCCAAATATATCCGCTCTGAAGAGCCTGCTTTTGAAGGTAAGCAAGTTGAATTAGTTCCTCCTATCGTCTTGAAAACAGGCCTTACCTTCGGTACAGATTTGTTTTCAATATCTTACCAATATAGCTATACCCGCGCACATTTTTCAGATGCTACAAATTCAACTTCTCAAGCAAATGCTGTTAATGGAATCATACCTTCATACGCTATTATGGATTTATCGGGTAAAGTCATACTTGGAAGGTTTCAAATTGAAACAGGCGTAAACAACTTAGCCAATACTTCCTACTTCACGAGGCGTGCTGTTGCCTATCCCGGTCCGGGAATTATCCCTGGAACAAAACGTAATTTCTACTTAACTCTTCAAGTTAAAATATAACCTGTTTATTTGCGGACAATCTCAATAACTTCAAGCTGTCCATTATAGGCAATTTCTAAGTAATAACGTCCGGGAGAAAATGCATTCAGATTCAAAGTTTTTGAATCTAAACCAATCCGTTTTATAATATTACCATGGATATCAAGAATGGAAATTTTTGCACTTGACTTTAAAGTTTCAAGTCCTTCAATGTGCAGAATACCGGAACTCGGATTCGGATAAACTAAAATCTGATTTGAAAGTTCATTCAAACTACCAACAGTGAGTATTGTAATACAATCTGAGGTATCAATACAATTGTTCTCTGAAACTTGAACGGCATATGTCCCATTTTCAGTACAAATAAAACTCTGATTCACCTCACCTACAACCTGCGCATAATTTTCGTCACAGTCTAACCACTGGTAGGCAGCTCCTTCTGCCAGACTCATCATTTCTAAATCTTCCACTGTTGTTAAAGTATTTACGGTATCAATGACCAAATTCAGATGAATGATACTGTCACAACCATAAATATTTTCTAAAGTTACCGAAGGCAGATTCGTACTTGATTGATAAGTAACTCCATCAATCCATGTAAACGAATTACAGGCTGTATGTACAGCATTGATTTCATTGTTTGGATTGACTACTACATTTTGAACAATTAAACTGTCCCAATTCAATTGGCTGGAAAGCGCAGTGCTAATATGTGAAGTATCATCTTGGAGATTATTAAAGATGGTACCATCAAAAAATGAAAAAGAGGCGCCTTCACAAACCGTATGTTCCGTAACGATTAATTCAGATTGCGTATCCAAAAAACCTAATAGCGACATGTTTTCCATAGTACCATCGTATGGATATTCTGAAAAATGATAGGGGTTGGAAGTAATCACTGAAGTCCCATTAGCTGATGTAATATAAAAAAGAGGATAGCTTTGACTATAAGGACTCGTTCTGAGCAATAAACCATTTGGGGCAGTTGTAACCGTTTCCTGAATTCCTTGCCCACTAGTGCTAAAAGCATACCTTATGGAAGGCACATCATTCATATCCGCAACATACGAACTGTCTAAACCATAACCAACAAGATCATACTCAAGTATCGTATTCTTAACAGCATCAACACTTTCTCCTAGAACATAAAAATATCTAAAGCTCATCGCCTTACCAAAACCAAGTTGATCTCCAATTGGCTGACGAATCATTTCAAAAACATGGTAATCCCTAAGATTATTGACATTAGATAAATTACCCGCGTCTCCATATCTAAATTTATTTCCATAGGTATTTGTAGTGGTTGGATGAGCCATGCCAAGTGTAGGGGAATTTCCATCAATATTATTGGACCAGGCGACCCAACCTCCTGTATTTGCCGTTTGAATAACCGGAGTTTGACCGTACAGCCCTGTCGTTAAATTATAGTCGTGAGTGGGCGTCGAAATAAAAAAGTGGTCTAGTGATGAGTTCCTAACACCACCCCAGGGCACATTTAAAAAATTCATATTATCCTGACCAAAATTATAAATCATATTATCTATCTGAATAATCCCCTTTCCTTTATTGGTGTATTTTGTATAGTACAACAATCCTGCATCATGATTGATGTTCTGTAAATCTTCGGTATGTGCCTGCTGTCCCCAATTAACCACACTATATGATTGTTCGTCCGAATTAAAGTATTCTGCAAGAATAGGCGAATAAAAGGGATCCGTTTGTTCTGGTGTCTTCAAATAAACACCCGCCTGATGTATAAAATAAGAGGAGTCCGGAGGATTATGAATACTCCCATCTACGCTAACTAGCTGCCAAACTTCATCTACCCATGGGGCGTATGAATGTCCACCTCCATAGGAAGGTTGAACCCAATTCGGATTGACCCATTGCGGTGGAACAGATTCACCAAAAACTCCTCTGAAAGAATACAATTGTCCTCCTTTACCAATTCTAATGTCGTATGAGGTGTTTGGGTTTATACTATTTTGATAGCTCATCTGGTTGTGAAAGACAACACTTTCAGGAAAACTATCTATGGCCCAAGACGTACCTGAATTGGTATAAGTTTCTGAAAAATCAAAACCAGTGGAATCTATAATCGGAAAATTGCTATCAAAATAGAATTTCGTCAGTAGCTCCTGAGGGGTTTGAGCCTCTGTATTGCGAGCAAATAGAAACAGAAAGGTGAGCAAACAGAGTTGAGTTGTTTTCATAATTGAGTATGGAGTAAAATAATTGAGCGCAATAAAGATAGGATATTATAATCATACAAATTATGTCAAGTTTGACTGACCTACGGTATAACGGAAATAGGCTTTACAAAAAAAAATGCCTAATAAGCATTAAAGAGGGTCAAAAAAAAGACTCACCGATAAAAAATACCGATGAGTCGTCTTTAGTAGCGGGGACAGGATTATCCTTCATTTCATTTCGGATGGACATTAATGGAGGCTTACAAAGAAAAGCTCAGACCACTTCGTGATCTTCCTTTTTGCATTTCCGTTCACTTATTAAAGCAAGCTTTTAACGTTCCGGGAAATGAAAAAGCCAGTCTTTTCAGACTGGCTTTTCAATGGTAGCGGGGACAGGACTCGAACCTGTGACCTTCGGGTTATGAGCCCGACGAGCTCCCAACTGCTCCACCCCGCAATATATCTTTAGAAATAATTTCTTTTTTATTGGGACACCAAAGATAACTCAAAGCTTTATTTCTACCAAACAAAAATTGAATTAACTTACAGATTGACCTTGTAAAAATTCTTTTTCAGTTTCTAAAAAGCTCAATTCACCTTCCTCGTTCTCCGCCATAAGGATCATTCCTTGCGATTCAACACCACGTATCTTTCTAGGCGCTAAATTGAGCAGAACTAGAACTGTTTTGCCAACTACCTCATCAGGAGTGTAATGCTGAGCGATACCAGAAACAACAGTTCTTGTATCAATACCCGTATCAACAGTTAACTGAAGCAACTTATCTGCTTTTTTAACTTTTTCAGCACTAAGAATTTTACCCATTCTAAGGTCCATTTTTTGAAATGTATCAAAATCGATTGTCTCTTTCATAGGAGGAAATTTAGAAGTTTGTTTTGATTTTTCTTTGAGTTTTTGAACCTCAATATCAACGAAGTCATCATCTATTTTTGTAAATAAAATTTCTGCCTGATTGATTTTTGTCCCTGCAACCAGTTTTGAGGCAAGCAAATCATTCCACTTATTAGCTTCTATATTGAGAAAGCCCTGAAGCTTTTGTGCCGTATTTGGCAAAAAAGGCATGGCCGCTATTGATAGACACCTTGTGATTTCTAGCGCAACACTCATAATGGTTTCTACGCGTTTCGAATCAACCTTAATGAGCTTCCAAGGTTCGTTATCAGCCAAGTATTTATTCCCTGTTCGTGCAATACGCATCATTTCACCTTGTGCCTCCCGTAACTTATATCTAAGAATCAAATCACTGATGCACGAACAAGCATTATTCACTTCATCTAGGACCTGTAGATCTTGTTCGGTTAATGATCCTTGTTCAGGCACCAACCCATCATAATATTTGTTGGTCAATACTACAGTTCTATTCACAAAGTTTCCAAAAACATCCGCTAACTCAGAGTTTATTCGCGATTGATAATCCTTCCATGTGAATTCTGCATCTTTACTCTCAGGGGCTATTGACGTTAGGACATACCTGAGTTCATCCATCTTATCAGGGTAGTCAGCAATGTATTCGTGCAACCATACCGCCCAGTTGCGTGAAGTTGAAAACTTATCTCCTTCCAGATTTAAGAATTCGGATGCAGGCACATTATCTGGTAATATAAAATCACCATGGTCTTTTAATAAAATCGGAAATATAATGGCATGGAAAACAATATTGTCCTTTCCTATAAAATGAACCAGCTTGCGGTCTTGTGCTTTTTCTTTTAACCAATAATCTTCCCAGTTTTTATTGTTCTCTGAGGCCCATTTTTTTGTAGCTGAAATGTAACCAATAGGAGCATCTAACCAAACATAAAGTACCTTGCCCTCACCTTCTGGAAGCGGAACCTTTACGCCCCAATCTAAATCCCTTGTCATCGCTCTAGGCTTCAATCCTCCATCAATCCATGACATGCATTGACCGGTAACTTGATTGCGCCAAGCTTTTGGGTCATGCTGCTGAGCACCATCAAGCAGACCATTAGTAATCCATTCTTTTAACCATTGCTCGTGTTCATCCATAGGTAAAAACCAATGTGATGTCTTTTTTATTACCGGAAGTTTACCACTTAGCGTCGAAACAGGGTCTATCAAATCAGTAGGGCTTAAATCACTACCACATTTCTCGCATTGGTCTCCGTAGGCGTCTTTACTTCCACACTTTGGACAAGTACCAGTAATATATCTATCCGCTAAAAACTGATTGAACTCCTCATCATAATATTGTTCAGAGGATTTTTGAATAAATTTATTTTTAGCGTTTAATGTTTTAAAAAAATCTGAAGATGTATCATGATGAATCTCGCTAGAGGTTCTATCGTATATGTCAAATTCTATTCCGAAATCTTTAAAGGCATTACCGATGAGATTGTGATACTTATCTACAATTTCTCGTGGACTTACCCCTTCTTTTTTCGCTCTTAATGTAATCGCAGCGCCATGCTCGTCACTTCCACATACAAACAAAACATCTGCATCGTTCATTCTTAAGAATCGAACAAAAGTATCTGCGGGAAGATAAACACCAGCTACATGGCCTAAATGAAGAGGTCCATTTGCATATGGCAAAGCAGCTGTTATGGTATATTTATTTGTCATATTGGAGGTCAAAGATAAGGAAGAATTCCTTGAATTTACACCAAAAAAAAAGGCCGATATAATCGGCCCTTCTCAATCAAATTATTGATTTATTTTTTTACAACTGAAAAAGTTGATGTGCTTCCATTTTCAAGTGTTACATTAAACATGTAAACACCTGTATCTAAAGAAGAAATGTCAATAGACGACTTACCATCAACAAGTTTAACTGCACTTGTCAAAGCAATACGTCCTGAGATATCTGAAACTAAAAGTGTCGCAGTTCCTTCAGCATCAATATCAATAGTTACTTGATCATTTGCTGGGTTTGGATAAGCAGAACCTGCAATCTCAGTAGCTTCTTCAATTCCTGCATTTTCCTCGATTTTCAAACCTAAAGAAAGCGCACTAACGCCACTCCAGCCAGAATACCAAGTTGTTCCATCAATATTTAATGGAGAAATAGGCTGTGCATAAATTGAATAATTTGCATCATAGTAAAGTGAATTGTCATAACCAAATGAAATATTTGGATTATATGTAGTCAAACAAGCCAAATATCTTTGGTTGTCTGCCAATGCAACACCTGCATCAAGAGGTGCATAAACCACCTGTCCATTCTCATCGTTAGACGCTGGGTAATATAACCCACCACCAACTTGACTTAAATCATCAAAAGTAATCGAAGCCCATCCAGCAGTTACATCAACCCATGCATCATTCCATTCGAAGATATCTATGATGATTTCTTCATCCTGAAGTAATGAATCACTTGCTTGAGCAGCAAAATAAACGCCTGTTACTCCTGATGTCACACTTGGGTATACATCTTGAAGCATCATACAAGTTTGGTAACTAGAAGTCGCATTGCTTGGGAACGAATTAACTTTTAAAGAACCGTTCTCTTGACCCGCTAAAGAAAGCATCGATGTTACACTGAAGTTTCTTACAAAAACATTGTCAAAGTCAGACTCGTCAGTTTGTCCTTCAATTGAAACCGTATAAGTCAGCGTATAATCACCTTCATCCCAAGTACCTGGAGCAACTAATGGGAATTCTGTTGGATTTCCATTAAAAATAGGTAAAGTATCACCAGAAACAACAAGTGAACTAACTGTTTCATTGTAAATATTTCCACCAGGACCATCAATAGTTGCATTCACATTGATTGTGTTGTCGGCAGACCCGAAGTTATACACCTCTATACCTACTTGGAACGAATAGTTGTTGTTTGCCATATCTACAGGAATAGATCCATATCGAGGTGACATAGCAGCAGCTTGAACCGAACCAGCGTCATTTGCGAATAAGTTTTGTTTGTTACCCATGAATACAACAACTTCTCCGTTCGCCATTTCGTCTGTAAGTGTTGCACCATCAACACTTGACAACATAACTGTAGGAATGGTAACATTAAGGCCTTCAGCACCTCCACCCATACCAACAACCTCGTTGACACGATTTAAGATGATTACACCAACTGCACCTGCGTTTTGAGCTTGAAGCGCTTTGTATCCAAATTCACAAGTATTTCTGTAAATGATGGCGATTTTACCAGTCATATCATTGATTAATGGACCATTACAAGCCTCGGCAGACAATGGATTACCCTGTGGGTTTTCACCTACAGTACCATCATCAGCCAACATAATTGGTGCCTCAACAAAAGTATTCGGTATTAAAAAATCTGGTGTAGACCAGTCTCCACCCGCCGGATCTGCCCATTCAAAAGCAAAATTATTAGCAATTGCCTCAGGAGACACTCCTCTAACAACTACTTGCGATGTTGCCGCAAACGCGAATACAACACCAATTAAAGATAGTATAAGTTTTTTCATAAAAAATTGATTTTAGTTTACACAAATTTAACACAAAATTCAGAGAATTAAAATTCTCTGAATTTGCATCAATCTCAACGTTATTCGAATTAAGTAAATTATTGCGCCGCTGCGAATTTATCAGACACTACAGACCAATCAACAACCTCAAAGAAAGCTTGGATATAATCAGGTCTTCTATTTTGATAATTTAAATAATAAGCATGCTCCCAAACATCAAGGCCTAAAATTGGCGTACCTGAACAGCCCACACCCATTAATGGATTGTCTTGATTCGCTGTAGAGCATACCTCTAAAGCACCATCATTTACACACAACCATGCCCAACCAGAACCAAATCTAGTTGCAGCTGCTTTGGCAAAAGTATCTTTAAAAGCATCAAAGGAACCAAAGGCTGAATCTATTGCAGCTGCTAACGATCCTGTTGGGTTACCTCCGCCGTTTGGAGACATTACTTCCCAAAACAAGGTATGATTGTAAAATCCACCTCCATTATTTCGAACTGCAGGTTTTTCAGCACAAGCATTCAAAATTTCACTTATTGATTTTCCTTCTAAGTCTGTTCCTGCAATAGCAGCATTCAAGTTATTCGTATATCCTTGATGATGTTTAGAGTGATGGATTTCCATGGTTCGTGCATCAATATGTGGCTCAAGCGCATTGTATGCGTAGCTTAATTTTGGTAATTCAAATGACATCTTTATAATTTTAAGTTTTTAATCGATTCAAAAATATACAATTCAAAACAAAGTAGATTTTATTCTTGCTTTTTTTTCATTAAATGCTACTTCATACTTCGAACATCGAATCTTTAGTTTTGTTTATACGTATATTTGACCTATGATACCCAATTCTTCTCAAAAACCAATCTCTGACTGGCTTCCTTTATCAAAAAAAGAGGCTCTTAAAAGGGGGTGGTCTGATTTTGATGTGATTTTAATTTCAGGTGATGCCTATGTAGACCACCCTGCCTTTGGAACTGCGGTGATCGGAAGAATCATCGAAGATGAAGGTTTGAAAGTAGGTATCGTTGCACAACCCAATTGGCAAGACGATCTTCGAGATTTTAAAAAGTTGGGTAAACCAAGATTGTTCTTTGGAATAACCGCAGGATGTATGGATTCCATGGTGAATCATTACACTGCCAACAAACGCCTAAGATCTACAGATGCCTACACAGCTGGAGGTAAGGCTGGTTTTCGTCCAGATTATGCTACAACGGTGTACTCAAATATTCTAAAAGACTTATTTCCAGATGTTCCAATTCTTATAGGTGGTATCGAGGCATCTTTAAGACGCGTTACGCATTATGATTATTGGAAAGATGAGCTGATGCCAAGTATCCTTTTCGATTCTCGTGCTGATGCACTCGTTTATGGCATGGGAGACCAACCCTTGCGAGATGCATTAAGGCTTCTTAAGAAAGGTGTGCCTTTCGAGCACTTAAAAACCATTAAACAGTTTGCCTTCCTTCAAGAAAAGTCAAACG
>Ga0206131_10002639_pt1 | contig 21459 bp, 14 predicted proteins | sample Helgoland_Spring_FD_148636 | JGI IMG/M metagenome (GOLD analysis project Ga0206131, IMG submission 148636) | Pelagic subsurface seawater microbial communities from Kabeltonne, Helgoland, North Sea - Helgoland_Spring_Bloom_20160517_1 | ecosystem: Environmental > Aquatic > Marine > Epipelagic ...
AAGACTTCTCCTCTGGTCAATCTCTTCAGGTTTGGGCCGAAGACACGATGCGGAATGCTGTTGATTTAGCTAAAAATGACTATGAAGCTGAAATGAAAGCATCGGTGAAAATTCAATACTTTTCCGTTTATAAAATGAATGAGATTTTGACCAGTAACTCAAAACCTTGGCCTGATCTTTTTTTATCCACAGATACCACCCATTCATATAACAAAAGAATTTCAAGTTTATCTGCGGAAAAAATTCCCCTTGCTTATCACCCAAATCGTTCAGGTCTTACCAAAACCTTCTCGAGATCCGCAATCCATGCACATGTAAGTAAATTATCACAAAGACCGATCGATGCTATTCGCTTTGCTCGCTTTCTTGCAGCACCTAGCCGCGGACAGTTTTATTTTGCTCAAGATAAGTGGATAGGAGTAGACGGGGATAAATGGAGAGCAACCCCAGAAATTAAAATCCTTTGCGACACACAATTCAAAACAAAGATTACACCCGCTTTACAATTATCTAAAACAAGAGAAGGTATAACTTACGATATTCATTTTCAAAAACCCAAAGAAATCGAAAGTTCGCTAGCTATCTTACACGAAAGCCAAGCAAGGCAATACCTTCCCGATATTATCATTAGTCATGTCCCTCTACTACTTCCCCAAGACACATTTAATTTCTATTCTGCAGATGAAGAAAATTTACGACTTTATTATCTAGTGAAAGGAACAAGTTCCCATTTGTGTAAACGAACCCTTTCCACTCTCAATTTAAAACCCTGAAATAATAAAATTTGCGAGTTATTCCATTGGTAGCTTATTGAGAACTATGCCTTTACCTTTCCAACACATCCTGCTTACTTTCTTTTTATCCGGAGTTATCGGATTTTCTGAGGTTGTTGATCAACAGGCTTGGGAAAAAAAAGTACCGAAAAACAGGGACGATCTAGCTGCCATTCAGGCAAGATTACAAGAGCTCATACCCATGGCTCAAAAAGCGTTAGTTTCTATTGAAGCAAATGATGGTGCAGGTAGTGGGGTGATTGTTTCACCTGATGGTCTTATTCTCTCTGCGGCCCATGTCATTGGACAAACCGGAGTTGACATGGAAGTTCGACTTCTTGATGGAAGGCGGGCTAAAGCAGTCACCTTAGGGGGCTCAGAAATTTCAGATGCCGGCATGCTCCAAATTAAGGAAGCCGGTCCTTGGCCTTATGTTGAGTTACCTAAGCACCATGCGTCAAAGGTTGGCGACTGGTGCTTTGGCCTTGGTCATCCTGGTGGCTTCGATCTCGAAAGAGGTATGGTCGTTAGGATTGGTCGCATCATCGAAAAACAAGATGAAACTATGCAGACTGATAGCCGACTACTTGGGGGAGACTCAGGTGGGCCTTTATTTAACTTCGAAGGCAAAGTTATTGCCATTCATAGTAGGATTTCTAAAGAATCCGATCAAAATTTTCACGTTCCAATAGAGTCTTTCCAGGAAAATTGGGATTTTTTTCAAAATCAGGATTTACTCACTTACGAGAATATTGAACGAGGAGGATTTCTTGGCATAGCTTGTGAAGAAACTGAACACGGGCTTGTGATCCAATCGGTTATTCCGGGAACAGCGGCCGAAAAAGCTGGTTTTCAAGAAAATGACATTATCCTAAAGGTGGATGACGTAGTTATTAAAAATAGAGAAAAACTAACCATTTTCATTTCGGGTAAAGATCCTGATGACGAAATTAAAATTGAGTACCAACGACAAATGTCCGTGGCTACACTCAAGCTTAAGCTCGGCTCCAGGTTAGAATAAAGTAATGCATTTAAATTCTCTATATACAGCTACCCTCTTTTTTTTAATTTGGTGCACTCCATCTTTTTGTGAAGATAAAAATCAAACCAATTCCCTCGCCCCTGCTTTTCGGCTTAATGGTACCAAAACACAAGATGCGTTTGGCACAGGGAAATTAAAAGCCCTGCACTCAACTGTCAGATTGCTGCGTAATAATAAATTGATTGCCCTGGGTACTTTAATCAGCTCAGAAGGGTACATCGTCACCAAAGCAAGCTCTTGCGTTGGGGCAAGAGAAGCCACAATGCAAAATGGAAAATCATATTCACTCAAAATACGTAAGCGATTTGAAGAAATTGATTTAGCTTTATATCAATTAATTTCAGAAAAAGAAAAATTTGATTTTGTTGAATGGGATGATGGAAATCTTACCTCTCCGATTTCTTGGGTTTTCTCCCCTTATCTCGGGCTTCAAGAAATTCGAATCGGCATAAGGAGCGGAAACCTACGGACTGTAGGTCGAGAGGGTGGCGTCATGGGTGTGTTGCTCGGGCGAGATGGGAAAAAAAACGGGGGGGTAGAAATTAATGAGGTTGTCCCCCAGGCAGCAGCCGACCGGGCTGGCTTACTCGCTCAGGACCTCATCCTTTCTGTCGATGGAAAAAGAGTATTAAAAAAAGATCAAGTGATTGAAATTGTTTCATCCAAAGATCCAGGTGATATGGTAATCTTGGAAATTTTGCGAAAAAACAAAAAGAAACAGCTAAAGGTAACCTTAGGACATAACTCGGTAACTTTTGAATTATTTAATCGAAACCTACAAATGAGTGGACCTGTATCAAAAAGGAAAGATAATTTCCCTCTCATTCTTCAACATGACCTCCCCCTCCCCAAAGAAGGAATGGGAGGACCTTTGTTTAACTTAGAAGGAAAATGTATTGGTATCAATATTGCAAGAGTTGACCGGGTCACGACTTTTGCCCTACCCGTTTCAACCATAAAACCTTATCTTAAAGATTGGCTTTCCTCTCCTGACTAGAAATTTACCTTAGAGGGTATCCTAAGACCACACGGAAACCGATTTCAGAACCCCTCCACGAAGGCTCCAGGCTTTCCCTGCAAGCTGAGCGAGCAGCGCGTGCGGAACGAAGGAAACTACCACCGCGTATCACGCGCTTAACTCCACGAATTGGTCCAATGGGGTCAACATGGGCTTCTGCTGGATAGTCAGCGTAGAAATCATAGCACCATTCCTTTACATTACCGTGCATATCGTAAATCCCCCAAGCATTAGGAGAAAATTTAGGTGCTTTAGGTAAGACTGGAGTAAGCTTATTTCGATTAATCAAAGCGGTTACTTTACCAATATTATCACTTTGGCTTCCTCCATTGATATTGGCAATCAAGCCTGATAATTGATTGCCCTCTTCCAATCCGCTGACCCCCTTGTTTCCTGAGCGGCATGCGTACTCCCATTCAGCCTCTGTAGGGAGGCGAAAGATTAATCGATGAGGAAGTGTCCCATGCTCACGAGCAAGTGAGGTTTTCTTGTAACAATACTGCAAGGCTTGGGTGTAAGAGATATCCGTCACGGGTAAACTGATATGGGTTTTCCACAGCCTTTTTAAAATTTGTAACTTATAGGTTATTTCCTGTTTTGATAGTGCACGAATCTGTATGTCTTGGGGTTTTAGTTGGTCAAATACCTTTATCACTGATCCTAATTCCTGTGTATCCAGAATCATTTTATTTTTTTTATTTTTCTTAAATGTCTCAAATTTAGAAATAAAACTGGAAACTTGTTCTACATTAGTAATCTTATCCAAGATCAAATCCTTCAATGGCGTATTTTTTCTGTTATTAAAAAACCATTCTAAAAGATGATCATGTTCCTCGGGTACAAAAAACTGTGCTTCCCTTCGGTGATACTCCCCAAGGATCTGATTCCACTCCCGAATTGTAATCTCAAATTTAGAAATGAAAAATTCTTTTGTTATTTGAACGCGGTGTTGTTTTTCATTTTGTCTCCTACCACTTTCGTTAGCAGGACTACCCATGATAAATTCACCAGGTTTGACTTTAACAAAATAATTTAAATCAATTTTTTTTTCTTCCTTTGAAGATAAAGGTGAAAATGACTGAGGTGCAAAAGCGAGGTACGGTGTATGGTCATATTCTCTTTCCACCGAATCCGAACAGGCTAGTAAAAAAAAGCTTAGTAAAGCCCCAATCAATAAATGTAGAATGGCAAGGTACACGGCAAGAACTCCCTAGCTCGACGCTTCTTGTTCCATTGGTAATTTAATATAAAACACAGTGCCTTGCCCATCTTGTGAGTCAAACCACAGTTGTCCTTTGTGAGATTTAACGATTACATTATGGGCAATGGCAAGGCCCTGCCCGGTACCGACTCCCACTTCTTTTGTTGTAAAAAATGGCTCAAAGATCCTGGTTTTAACTTTCTCAGGAATCCCCCCCCCATTGTCAGCAATGGAAATGATGACACAATTCGCATCAGGGTAATGTTGGCTTTTAACAATCAGTGTTCCCTTCTGTCCTTCCTGAAAGCGATCTCTGATGGCATGGGCCCCATTAACAATTAAGTTTAAAACTACTTGATTAATCTCTCCGACATTACATGGCACAAGCGGTAAATTCTCATCTAATTGAAGTTGTAGATCAGCGTGATATTTCCACTCATTGGTTGCCACTACGGTTGTCGATTGAATTGCTTGGTTAAGATCGTTTGGCCTTTTTGCAGATTCAGCATCTCGATAAGCAAAATTCTTCATTGATTTTACGATGGTCGTAATTCGAGAAATACCCTCTTTAGCTTGGGCAACTGCTTCAGGTGCATTTTCTTTTAAAAAAGAAATTTCTTTGTCATCAGGAGAATCTTCAGATTGATTAATTTTGGAAATAAAACCATCTACAGCATCTTTTAAAAATAGGATGTTATCATTGGCAAATTGGGATGGAGAATTGATTTCATGAGCAATACCTGAGGCTAATTGCCCAACCGCTTCCATTTTTTGAGCATGAACAAGTTGTGTCTCTAGCTCTATTCTTTGTTTCATTTCGGCCTGTAGCTTCAGATTGGTTGATTCAAGCGCGGCAGTCCTTTGCTTAACAGTTCCTTCGAGGCCAACAATGAGCCCCTTCAATTGTCTTGTAACTGAACGGACCTCATAAGGCCCAGACTCTTTGTGAGTAAATGGTTTTTGAAAGTCAATCGACCGCCTTGCAGCATCTTCCAGTTTTTTGATCGGGCTGGCAAAGCCCTTGTAAGTAACGAATGCTAAAAAACAAACAAAAATGAAGTATATTAATCCGGTAAAAATAAGAACGAGCTTCCCGCTATCTTCACTCGCACGTAACTCTTCCCACTTGGTGGTCATAGCTTGTTCAGATTTTATTTTAACTTCTTCCGCAACTAGTTCCAGGTTGTCCAGACTTCTTTTTAATTCATCCCTCGTTTTCTCATAGCCTGCTCGAGCTTTTACATTGCGTTCATTCCAGCCCGAGTCTTGTATCCAAGGTGAAAGTTTTTCCATCTTCATTATATTCTGTTCAATACTTTGAAGATCTTTTGTAATGGGCTCCAATAATTTCCTTTCATAATTGGGGTACTGACCAATTCTATTCAACCCCTCCTTGGCCAGAACCATGTTTTCTTTCGCCACATTAAAGACACCAGGATAATTCTTGGGATAAATCTCAAGGGCTACAAAAATCCCTCGAGTCGTTTGTAAAAATGCCTGCACATCTGAATACTCTTCAGAGGAGTCTCCTGTTTTCTTTGATTCCTCCTGCAATTCACTCGTGGCTTGCTTTAAACCAGAAAATGTAAACCACCCAAGTAATCCAATAAAAACTGCCCCCCCTAGGCTTCCAGCAGTTAGAAGGGCTATATATGATCGAACTTTCAAACTATAAGCATCAGACTTTCAGTAAGGGTACAGTCACTTGAATTTTATTGGGAAATGGACTTTCTTCATAACAGGAATCATAATTTCGAATAACCTTTAACAATTGTCTATCAATATCTGCTCCTGAGGAAGCAACAAGAAAGCCGTCAGCCAATCTTAGGTCCTGAGCCAATCTCATTCCGATGTCTAGCTTCTTAATAGAGATCTCTTCCAGTTGGTATGACTGTTCGGAAATTAAGAGAAGTTCGGAAAGTGATTCTGTAATTGTAGGATCGTATTCGTTCGTACGACTTGCTAACGTTTGTAAGATTAAACTTTTTTCATGACCCTGCTGTTCATAGTAATCGTAATCAAGAGCAACTTTTAAAATCGAGGCTGATAATCGAAGCCCTTCGCTGTCAGGGGTTTCAAATCGATATTGAATATCGAGTTTGTTCAGGATTTCGCCGACTTCTTCAAGGCCAGGTATTTTTTGTATAATTTTTTTTGTATCTTCAGGAAGTTTTTTGACCATCTCCTTGACCTCAGAGCTCAGCTTACGGTTATGATAGACATCTTCGCTAACAGTTTCAGGAATGGAAATGTAGGCAAGTTGAGAAAAAACAGCTGCAACATCTATCCTCCAAATGTTTGGTATTTTTAATTTCTCCCCAATTTCCTTGGCAATACGCCTTATTCTTTGTGCTCTTCCAAAAAATAATGGCTTAGCTGTACTTAGTGATTGAGCCAAAGCATCCACCGCTCCGCGTAAAGTTTGATCTAATAAAATTCTTTTACTGATTATTAGGTCATGTTGAGCTAAGCCATCCTTTAAAACTTTTATTAGAGTATCTGGAGGACAAGGCTTGGAGAGCATTCGAAAAACATTTCCTTCATTAACCGCTGCCATGGCTGATTCGAAGTCAGTATGTCCAGTTAGAAGTACTGTAACCACTTCAGGATCGATTGCTTTAATCTTACTGAGCATTGTGGCACCATCCATTTCTGGCATTCTCATATCGGAAAGAACAAGTGCAAAACCCTTCTCTTGATTAAAAACCTCCAGCCCTTCTCGCCCATTGGCAGCAATGTGCAATTCAAAATCTTTTCTAAGATTTAACTGGAACCCGCGAAGGATTGACTCTTCGTCATCTACGCAAAGAATTTTATTATTCATCCGTTTAAGAAATTAAAAATTTGGTTATGATTATAGCTAAATGCTAAACTTACAGTTTATAAAGTGAGCAAAATAAAAGAATCTCATAATAATCATTATGATTTCAATGAAATTATTCACTATACATAATCTTTACATATACGATTTTGCATAAACTCAAAAGATTGAAGGTTTGTCTCCTTACATTCAAAGCATCAGAAAAACTGTATTTCCTGAGAGTACTGCATAGCAACTAGGTTTTATTTGCCACAAAAAAATCCTATCTAAAGAAACATTATACTTTGCAAAACATTCGTTTAAATTTAAATCTTATATCCATGAATTCCCAAAATGAAACCCGTAGAAGATTCGTTAAATCCAGTTCACTATTAACCGCTGGAGCCATGATATCTGCTCCATACTTAAGTAAGGCAGCAACGAATGATAAGATTATTAAAATTGGATTAGTGGGAATTGGCGGAAGGGGCAGCGGGGCTGCAGCACAAGCGATGAATGCTGATCCTCATGTTGCACTGACGGCTGTAGGCGATCTTTTTGAGGATAGGATCAAATTAAGAAGTAGAATTTTAAAATCTCGCGGCCGTGAAAAATATCAAGTGACGCCCGAAACTACTTTTGTTGGGTTTGATGCTTACAAAAAAGTTATAGACTCCGGAGTCGATGTGGTCATTTTGACATCACCGCCAAATTTCCGGCCGCAACACCTAGAATACGCGATTGAAAAAGGCGTTCATTGCTTCTTCGAAAAACCTGTTGCTGTAGATGCCCCGGGTGTTCGAAAAGTCATCCAACTAGCCAAGAAAGCCAAAGAAAAAAATTTAAGCTTCATGTCTGGCTTCTGCTGGCGACATCATCACCCAAAGCAAGAAGTCTTCAAGAGAATATTAGACGGTGGTGTGGGAGATTTAAGCTCCATGTACAGCACTTACAATGGGGGTGAAATCTGGAAGAAAAAGAGGGAGAATGGGTGGAGTGATCTCGAAGCTCAGATAAGAAATTGGAATGCCCACCTCTGGCTATCTGGTGATTCTATTGTTGAGCAAGCTGTTCATTGTATAGACATGATGCAGTGGGCCATGGGGGACATAGCACCCACCAGCGCAGAAGGATCAGGCGGAAGGCAGGTTTACAATGACCCAGATAAATACGGAAATATTTACGATCATTTTGCCTGTGTTTATCAATGGGAAACAGGAGCTAGAGGCTATCATTTTTCAAGACAGCAAAATGGTGCCGTTGCGAGTTACGAAGTTGAAGTCATTGGCTCTAAGGGGTCATGTTCGGCCAAGAATCGCCATGCGATCATGGCAGATGAAAATTCTTGGAGATATCGCGGTGAAAATAATGATATGTACCAAACCGAGCATAATACTTTATTCAAATCCATTCGTGATGGTATTGCATTTAATGATGGTGAAAAAGCTGCCAGAAGTACAATGGTCGCGATCATGGGGAGAATGGTGGCTTACACGGGGCAAAAAATCACTTATCAAGATGCCCTGAATTCAAAAGAAGACCTGGCACCTCCACATTTGAATTGGGATCAGCCCTTGACTGTACCTAACCCTCCTGTCCCTGGAGTTAGCAGATTTATATAAGCTTTGGCTTAGTTAAAAGGAGATTCCTGAACCTCACTTAGAGAATTATAAAATCTTAAAAATAAAGGGTCTTTCTTGCCAATTTTCTCTAGCACTTCCTCTCCCATTTGCTCAAAACCCAGCCCTAATTTAAGAACCAAATCTCGATTTGAGACCTTTTGAAGATTACGGTCATCAGCATGTATTTGCCTGTACCCACGAATAATTTCGCAGTCGAATGTTGCAAATTTAACAAGTGAAATCTCGTCGCTCTCTTCCATTTCCTGCATTTTTTCTTCCAGCGTAAATAAATCAAAGTCTCGGTCTGCTTTTTGACCAAATGACTTTTTAACTAGTTTGCTCTCTGTTTCCGCCAACCCTTCAATCAACTGAACGGGAGCAACCCGAGGAGATTGGGAGTGATCGAAATATTCCAGACTTTCAAAAAGGTAAGGAATGGCAAAAGATTCAAAATCGGATCTATTCTCTTTCTCTGAGATCTTAAGTAAACCACCAAGCCTTGAAGGATACAGCTTATCTGCATCACGGCCTCGATCGAGCCATGAAAGAAATCCTAAAAGTTTTTCATCTGTATATTCATTGGTTGAAGGAACACCCAATAGAATCCAGGGCATGCCTTTTACCCTAGGAGCAGGAATAGCTTCCGGATTATGTACCATTAAAGCCTGAAATAGTCCAGGATCAGCTTGAGTAACCTCTAAAATAATATCGGCTGCCTCATCATCCCCCCAAACATATAAATCCCGAGCAATCATTGGGTTTTCCCGGGTCAGGTTTTTAGAAATACTCATGAGCTCTTGGGGAGAAGATGCCGAGATCACGGCACAGGCAAGTCCTTTATCGAGGACAAATTTAAAAACAATTTCTAATCGGGTAAATTCTTCTTCTATAATGTGTTTCTCCTTCGAAGTAACTACTCGCAAAAGCATACCCTTTGCGTACTCCATTGGGTCCCCTACTCTCCGAGCCATCTTTTTCTTTACTTCATGTAAAGTCGCCGTTGTTTGCAGTCCTGGAAAAATTACATGTTTGGCAACGCCAATATCTTTTATTTCAAAAGCGGCAAGGGGATCGACTGATGTCTCAAGTTCTTCTTGCAAACGATCCCGTGTCGCCCGACCAAAACTCATTAGGGAAGTTGCATACCGATCTTCCAAGCGGATTCTGTCTGATGGTGGTAAAAGTGGACTGGGTGGGGAAATAAAATGATCCAAAGGTATCTTTTTCAGGACGGAATGAAACTTTCCTTGCCCGGGTTTACCCCAAGCAAGTTCCAACCTTGATTTTGCATAATTCTCAACAAGACGAAAACAGGCTCCTTCTAAAATGAGTAAGGTCAAAATGAGTAAGGTTAATCCAAATAAACTAGAAATAAACGATTTCATTCCAAATATTAATTAGGTTTTCCGGCTGTCCCTGGACTTTCTTTGACTAGTTCAGTTATCACATCAACCACATCTCCAAGGGATTCTTTTTGAGGAAGAGCTTCTTCGCTTTGCACAGAAGATTCCAGCGGTGGAAGAATAGAGCCGCTGGGGAGATCTATGTCTTCGGGTGGTAGAACATTTTCGACTTCTTGCAGTACTTCTTCCTCAGTCCCACCTTCAGCATTGTGCTCCGTCTCATCGTGATCGCCTGAATCTTCCTGTAAGCCTTCGGGAATCACACCTTCTAATGTATGATCATTTCCCTCTTCATTCGAAGGTTCGGAAGTATTTCCTGGGATTGAAATTTCCTCGGGTACGCCCCCACTTCCTTCGGTAGACTCCTGTTTCAAATCTTCCTCAGCAACGGTCTCATTATTATCATTTAATGTGGTATCCGTAGAAGGTGGATCTGTCTTACCTACCGAAGCCGGAGAAAGATTCTCAATTTTCTTTTGGGGTGTAGACTGAACTTTTTTATGTTTTTTACTTTTAGGTTTTCGGAGACCGATAAAAAAACAACAGGTTGTTGCAATGATAAGAATGTAGGTAAATTGGAAAAGTTGCTGTTTTTCAAATGTACCGATAATGTGGTCATCGTTGATAAACTTTATCCATAAACCAAAAAGTATAATAAGAAGAGGAAAACCAAGAGATAATGAAAATAGTTTCCACCTTTTGGCTGATGACGTTACATAGCTTATAGAAATTAGGAAAGTGCCGTAAAAAGAAAGAAGGCTAACAAAAACATTTTTAAATCGAGATACGTTTTCCTCCAGCGGAATCTGATTACTAGACCCAACAAGTTCAGGTATGGGATAGCCCACAAATTTAGATGACGTCAGCTGAACAATAAAATTCTCAAAGGCAATATAATCTAAAAAATGAACTGCTCCCCAAAAAAATGGAATCAAAATAAGACAAAAGATTCCAGAAGATAAAAAAAATACTCGATTTAAATTATACACGCGAAATTCTTATTTATACAAAATTCCGCTGCTTTTAGAAAGCATGAAATATTTATCAACCAACCCAGAAATATAGTTTTTGAAAGACCGCAAAATTCCTTTAGCTATAAATCCTGCATTTTAAAAATACGGGACTTTTTTACTTTGAGAAAATAGCGATGTCGTCAAATAAAATGGATGTGCCGGCATAAGGAAAGCCCCACAAGGCACACTTCCCACCTTTGTACTCAACTTTAAAAAACTCATCAATTAACCAGCTCACCGGTTCTGGTTCGACTGATGGCCATAACTTAACCTTTGTTTGAACTCCACCTGAAGGGAGGGCTTGAAAACGAACCGACCACCACTGGTTTCCCCTCCAAGTGAATGGAATTTCTTTAAGAAATACTTCGTCCAAGGACAAAGTAAAGTTACGGGCGGCAGGGTTAAGGCGGAACCGGAGTCCCCGAACACCGCCAACACTTGCAGCCACAGAAGGCATACGACGACCTTGTGAGGTAGAGAAAAATGAAAAACGCAATTCAAGTGCCTTTTCTTTGATCTTTCGCCCGAAAAGTATTCCGAAATCTCTCGTGGGTGTACCAGGTAAAGCCAAGACCCTTTCTCCATTCTTGTCATTCTGAACGGTGTAAGCTCCATCTAAGATGAAGAGAGATACAGGCTCTTCTCCTATTACGGTGTTAGAAAAATCCTCATTAAATTCAAGTTTCCACCCTTCCTGGCTCGCAGTGGACATTTTTTCCATGGATGGCGTATTTTGCACAGGGCCAAGCGGAAAAACTTTTACGCGTTCAATCGGTTGGCTGCCTGCATGTCCAGCCAACAAATAGAGGGCAAAAAGTGGCCATCTTACTAAGCCAAAAAAATGCTGGAACCCAAATTTACTCATTTCTCAAAAATTGAAGCTGACTTACCCGCAAGGTCAAGAAAACCGCTATCCTAATCCATAAAAAGGCAAGACACGCCAAAGCCGCAAAAAACCACAGGAAACTAAAATCTGGGCCTTCCATTCCACCGCCTATTAAAGCTGGGGCAATCCCTATGACTGCTGAAAATGAACCTAATGCTATCCCCCAAAAAGCAAGTTTGGCGTGCTCATAAAATACTTGTTTACGAATCTCCATAAGCTCGAACCCAAGAGCTTCAAAAAGTGCAAATTCCTGGCTTCTTTCCATAAGGTTTCGTACGACTACAAGACCAAGGCCACATGTACCAATGAGCATGCCCAAACCACCAAGACCTTGAAAAATTGAAAGGTAGGTGTTTTCCACTCTTTGTAATTCCGCCAACTTTTCTCCCGACTCACGAAACTCAATACCATACTGGTACATCCTATCTTCCAAATGGCGGGCTACTTTATTGGCATCTTCTTTTTTACCGGCTAACAAGAAACTTCGATATCCCCCCTGCTGGGTAAATTTATTGAGAAAATCCTCCTCCTTTATGAGAAGAGCACCTTGTAACATAGAACCTTTTAGTGAACCAACTAGTTCAACTTCAAACGGAATGCCTTCACCATTGGTAAATTGTATTCGATCTCCAAGGCTCTTCTTCAGAGCCCACAACAATGTATTTTGGTCAACAATGGCTGGGACTACACCATCACTTATTGGACGATTCAAACTCGACCAATTTCCGTCTGCAAATTGAAAGCGATTTTTGAAATCACTTAGGTTCACGCCAAAAATCTTAGGTCGAAGGGCTTTGTTTAAATTCAGACAGCTGGCATCATCGCCATCTCGTAAGCGAAGGGGAATAATTTTGGTATCCTTTACAAGACTCTTATTCAAATCATAAAGCTCGATAGCCCCGACCCCATTTAGGTCGTCGTAAATTGGAGTGGCACTTTCCCCCCAATATGCAAACCCGCCAGTGCCTGAATCGAAATCTTCTGTCGATATATTATCAGCCTTGCGAAATGCCCCTGTGCTTACCACTAGAAATGTTCCTGCTGCCATAGCACCGACGGTTACAAGACTGCGCCCCATTCTTCTACCCATATTCCTACGGTTTAGTTCAGCGATTCCTGAAATTCCTCTTGGACTTGGAGCCTTGCCGGCTAGCTGTGCTCTCACCAAGAAAAGGCCACCCAGTAAAACTAAGGCACCAGCCCCAAAAAATGCCATGGATGCTAGACTGCTGGAGAAGCCAATTGTATACACAAGCAAAACCGAAAGTAATAGGCATAATAGACCTGCCCAGCGATACCTTTTCCACCGAATAGCAATACCTGTGGAGCTTGGGCTCCGGATTTCGGCTCCAGGCTGTAAAAGCTCTCTCGGCTCAAGTTTAAATAATTTTCTGGTTGAGCCTACCATGGCCAGAAAACAAATAAGGGTGGCGGAAATTCCCCCAATCATCATAGAAAATAGGGTGGCATCATATATAAAACTGGTACCGGAAACTGCACCACTCCACTGCCCGCTCAATAAGTTTAAAATTATTTTACCATAGCTAGAGGCCAGGAAAACCCCTAGTGCTGCCCCCATTATTGAAATAAGTAAGCCTTCTCCCAGAAAAATGAATCGGATTGTCCTCGTTCGTAAACCAAGTGCTTGAAGAAGTCCAATTTGCTGGCTTCGCTGCTCCATGGAAAAGGTAAAAATCATCCCTGTAATCGCCAAGGCTGCAAGAATAACAAAAAAACTAAAGCCAATAAAAAGTTGACCAAAGTCAACCGGTGATTCTGTAGAATCTAAGGCATCCGCCTTGAGGTCTCGAATAATCAGACCAGCATCTTCTGGCCCCAAGACCTTTCGAAGACGGCCCGCAATTTCTTCCTGCGACCCTTCGCTTTTACTGATCCTAAGCCCGGTTAATGAGCCCCAACGGTTTCCCCACATTTCCTGACCTGCTTGGAGGGAGACAAATCCCTTGGGGGTGCCTCGGAACTCATCCCAATAATCCTCATCCTCGGTCCGAACCTCATGAACAATTGGAATTCCCGTATCCCACTCGCCACAGGACTCAGCATCCCTTAAACCCGGGAAACGGGGAGTCCAATCACTTTCCTGGTTTTCAGCAATGAGATCTGGCATTGGCAGAATTTTTTTCAAAATAAATTCCCTGGAAGATTCCACCAGTTTTCGTCTTTCCCCAACTGTGTAATAAGACAAGCTTATAGAGTCCCCAAGAGACGCATTTAAGTCATGAGCTGCCCATTGATTTAAGGCAATGGAATCGTCTTCCCAATCACCCTGTAAAAAGTCTACACTTTGGGGCTCCACCGCGCTTATCATTGAGTATGGAATCAAGGCACTCTCATTCTTGTCTTTCTTTTTTTCGATCGCATTGACCAGATAAGTTAAGACACCCGCGGATTTTTTGCTTACTCTTTTTGCCTGGCTTACTAATCGATCAGAAAGAAAAACCTGTCGGGTGCGGATGCTCCATTCAGCCATGGTAGGTAATTCTTTAATTTCGATACCAGCATCGCTGAGGGACCAGCATTTATTCATTACCTCTTTTGCCAGTATAATATCCACCTCACTCTGATCAGTTCCGCCTATCAATAAGAAATTAGCGAACCTGACATTTCCGCTTACTTCATCCAAGGATCTAAATAATTTCTTTTGTAATGCTTGCAGGGAAACAAAAACAGTAAGAGGCTCATTCTGATTCCCCTGAAGACCAAAACTACCAAATCCATCCGCCGCTATGATTTCCCCCAATTCTTGGTTCATGGAAATAAACTTATTATCCCTCTCTCCAGATAAAGGGGCATCTCTTGAAAACAGGCTGGGTTCTTCCATTCTTAGAATAAGCCGAGCCTGACTGGCATGGTTTAATCTCTTACCCAATCTTTGATTTACAAAAAAAGTATCAGGATTCCACGAGGAAGAATTAATTTGGGCACCCTCTTTGCCAATCGGGGTATCTTTCAAGTTTGGTGCTAATCTCCAAAACCTTTCATCAACCCCAAGTACTTGAACATTGGATACTCGAATGGAACCATCTGGACTGGAAAGTGTACCCCGGGTTAAAACTAGTGGGGCCACTGAAACCTTCTTGTTTTTGAAATTTCCCTGTATCCTAACCGCCAAATTTTCCTGAAAAAACCCATCGGGGAAAAGTATGGCCACCTCCCCCTTCCCTATACGCTTCTCTGCGATGTCACGCAAAGTGGAGCGAACTGAATCACCAATGGTCAAAGCACCGGTTAACACAACGGCACATAAAACCGCAGCTAACAAAACACCTAAATTTGGCCGACGAAAGAAAAGTAGGTTTCTACAAATTATCTTCCTAAGGCTCATTATCTATCCTGCAACAAACTTCCCTCATGGAAATGATAAGCTTGTTTCATTAAATTGGCGCCTTCGGTCGAGTGGGTAACCATCAGCAAGGTTACCCCTTTTCCCTCATTCATTTGCTTTAATAAGTTCATCAATTTGTCGGAGTTTTTTTTATCCAGTGCACCCGTTGGTTCATCGGCCAACAACACAGATGGTTCATTGATCAAAGCTCTTGCCACTGCCACCCTTTGTCTTTCTCCACCAGATATTTGGCTAGGTAAATGAGACATCCTGTGACCGAGCCCCACCTCCTCCAAAAGTGTAGCCGCCCGATTCCGTAGAGTATCCTTGGTGAGTTTACCAAAGCCCGCAAGAGCCGGTATCATAACATTCTCCAGCACCGTACAGGATGGTAACAAATGATGAGACTGAAAAACAAAACCAACTTTTTGATTTCTGTATTCTGCCACTTCTCGTTCCGATAAAGAAGATAGGTCCTTTTCACCGACCAAAATCTTGCCACTTGTTGGCTTATCCAGCAGGCCAATCACATTAAGCAAGGTACTCTTGCCCGAGCCTGATGGCCCCAGGATGGCAACCGATTCTCCCTGCTCAAGCACGAAGTTTACCCCGGAAAATACATTCACTTTTTCTTCACCACCTGGGGACGGAAATGATTTGGAAAGATTAGAAATTTCGATCATTTTTTTCATACACAAAAATTTACTTCGATTTGATCCATCTATTTGCTTTCATCTCAGGGCGAGGCAGGCTCCCTTTTTCCATGACAGTTACCGGTATACGAAGGGAAAATGCTTCCTGTAAGACTTGTTCCAATTGGCGAGAAATGTCATCCCTTACCTCAACCCTAATTTCTACCTCTACCATCGATGAATGATTGGTGAAGACGACCTGATACTCCAGGATCTCAGGAAATTTAGCCAGTATGGCATCGATGGCAGACGGATATAGATTCACTCCACGGACCACAACCATATCATCCACTCGTCCTAAAATACCCCCGAGTAAATCAAAGGTCGGCAACCCCATTTCATCGGTTCCACTCTTGGCCTGGACCAAATCTCCAGTACGGTACCGGAAAACGGGACAGCCTACTCGGCCCAGGGTCGTGAGTACCAATTCTCCCTGCTCTCCCTCTCCTACTGGATCCGTACTATCTGGATCAATGACCTCGGGAAAATAACTATCGAGAATAATTCGTAACCCACCTTGATACCCCGGAGTTTCATAAGCAACTGGGCCCACTTCGGTCATCCCATAATGGTCATGGATGTGCAGCCCATTCCCCCAGCTTCCTATGATTTGTTCCCGTAGTGGAAGAAGGCTACCTCCGGTTTCACCCGCAACAATCATTGCCTTGAGCCCATGCCTGGAAAGATCCACCCCATTCTCTTCGGCTACACCAGTTAATCGCTTCGCATAAGTGGGAGTACAAAATAAATATTCAGCCTGTTGGTCTAATATTGTATGTAAACGGTTTTGCGTACTTTGACCACCACCTGGGATACAAATGCAACCTCTCTGAGTGGCCGCGTCATAAGCGGTCCAAAAACCTAAGAATGGGCCAAACGAGAAAGCAAAATAACAACGACTTCCCGACTGCACCCCGGCTGCTTCCAGCACTCGATCCCAATTCCCCAACATCCAACGCCAATCTTCGATGGTATCCATCCATGTCATGGGCCGTCCACGTGTGCCACTGGTTTGATTACATTTTTTATATTCCGATATAGGGAAAGTTAAGTTTGTTCCATAAGGATTATTTTCTTCCCGATCTCTGGCCAGATCTTCTTTGGTCGTAAAAGGGCAGGCATTTATAAAATCACCAAGTTCAAACCACTGATTACGATCTCTAAGAGAAGAAACATGTGCTTGCTGAAAAGGATTGGATGCTGCCACTTGGTCAAGATTTTCCGCAAAGCTTGCCCAACGCTTACGCTCCCATCTGTCTCTCACTTCCTGGTTCCCGGACGAGTCCATCATCACCCTCCCCTTTTGATGAAGTTCAGGAATCAGACACAGCTACCGGGGGAGAAGAATTTGGAGGTTTTGGTGCATACTTGGTGGCCAAGTACCCCCCCACTGCAGCCAGAGCGATACCGAGGACAAAAGGCAATTTTACAAACGACCAATTACCCTCTTTCGTTGTACTTACAATCGCATTCACAATGGGAGCCCCCGCAAAAATAACCGACATGATTACGGGCACATACGCAGGGGATGGCATTTTTCCAAAAGCCAGCAATACACCCAACGCACCAATGGCACCAAGGGTGCCCGCGAACAAAGACCACTGCCATCCCTTGGTCGGAAATGTCCAAAAGGCAATATTACCCCCCTTGAATTTTAAAATAATAAGAGGTGCCACCACAGCTGTGAGAAAATAAGCCAGGCCCACCCAGAGAAAAGCCATGATTCTCCCGTTTTCCTTGTCACCCATATTACTGGAACCAATGTGCATACAAACCCCATAGGTTCCCCAACAGGCGACAGTCAATAATGCGTAGTGTAAATAGTGCATAGATTTACTATCTATATATGCCGATGCTCAGGCAAATGGAAATTCGGTAGAAATTTCTTTTTATAAAGCGACTCTAGAAAATATTTAATCTACAGAGTAGTGCTTCCACTCGTCCGCATTAGCATTCCAATATATCATGCCTGGAATACCAACTTTATCTCGGGCTAAACCGAAATACAACCAATCGGTCTGGTCTTGCGAATAGGCCCAGGGAAAATAATTTGCCCACATCCAGCCTTGGGGGTGAGTCGGTTTTTTCAAGACCTGTACGCTTTCAAATTCAAAGGCATATGAATCCCGCTGATCATGAAAGGCACCAACCCCAATCATGTCAGGGTTAAAATTCGAGGTTTCAATATTCTTGAGTTGGTCTCCATCGAGCCAAAAAGAAATTTTATCTCCAATATAGGTTACAGCCAATGTACGCTTGCCTGTCATCATAGCGGTTCCATTTATCTTCTCATCGGAACCTTCCACCTCGAGGTAGAGCATTGGAGCCTGGGGTTCAATCATTACTTCCGCAGCAACACCCGGATGTCCTGAGCCTGAAGTATTTAGCATAAAAATTTGAAACGCTGCCCCAGGGGACGCCGAGATGCTGAAATCAATCGTTGCCTCAATACCATAAACTCCTTCTGTATTTTTAATGATTGCTAGATTTTCAGGATCTTTTTCTTCGGCTAAGTCAAAGAGAGCATGAATTGAAGCACCACCAGATGGTACGGAAGTATTTTCATCTGCTTCTTCAGTACTTAGTATCAACTTCCCTTGATAAACCTCGGGGATGTCCGCACCATAAAAATTATAGGATAACCAGTGAGATTGATTTAAATCCTCATCGTTTGAATATTGGGTAAAGTCATCATATTCCCGCCAACCAAAATCCTGGATGGTCTCCCTCGCCATCGGCTTTGATAAAACAGTGAAGGTTCCATTAATTTCGCTTTTTAATGTATAATCTATGCTGTTCCTTTCCTGCCTCGTAATAAGTCCAGATGTGGGGGTATGAAAATAATACTTATCCTCATAAAATAGAGAATCAGGGGCAGGGCCAGACATTTGGAGGTACACAATACCGGACTCCCCAAGACTGTTTTGCAACTCATATCCCCATTCCTCATCGGTCGAACCCGTGCGGATAGTTACCGAATTATTTTGGTCTTCATGGCTAAAGGATAAGCTGTAGCTCGAAGTGTCGTTCAAAGTAAATTCAGTTTCCCATCCTCTAACATTATCCGGCGCATAATCCGTCAAATAAGATTCAGGCCCATAAGCCCGGTTCCAATTTTTAGTTTTGGCATTATAAAACTGAAGGCCTAAGTCCTCTTCTCCATTGATTGCCATCACTTGGAAATAGTACCAGTTTTCATTTTTCGAGGACCATACCCAGGGATATTCATTATACCATAGCCAACCCTCAAGAATTTCTTCCGATGTTTTGGAAAGTTCATCTAAATAATAGGCCTCTGCTTCTTCTTTACTAAAAAAAACCTTTTGAATACTTGAGGTCGAGCCAACAAACTGAGTCTCAATCCAGCTACCATTGGCATCCCAGGTAAGAACAGATATCAATTGAGTTTCTTGCTCAGTAGAAAGTTGCAGGTTTCCAAAAGCATCCACCGAAAAATTCGATTCACTTGGAGGCGCGACCTCCCGACCATTTCCCACTTGGGTCAAAGCACCGTCCTTAGATAAATCAAGATGTCCATCTTGATTATACCCCTTATCTCCACTTATTTGTAAGGTGCCTTGGGTTAAAACACTAGCAATTTCTCCAACTGTCCACAGGGTTAAACTGGTATTGGCTTCGTCTAAATTGTCCGCCCAAAAATACCCGTTACCATATTGAACAACCAAAGCACTGCCATCCTGTGGATTGGTGAATACAACCTCTGGACTGGCAACCAAGTCTGCATCCAGCATTTCTTCCTTTACCCTTCTTTGATTCCAATCAGGTAGTAAACCACCCATGGTGGGATCATCTACGATAAAAGTCTCAAATTTATCTCCATCATTGACAGGTAACAATTTGGCTAAATTCACCTTTCCTGAAAACAATGAATTCAGGTCCAAATATTCATCGTCATCCAGTTCCATCATTCCAGCCATTGCCTCCTCCATTTCAAGAAGAGATTCAAGGAAGTCGGATTCGTCTTCAAGATCACCCACCGACAAGGTAAAAAGCCGGTCATGGGAACGATTTTGGTCCCGCAGAAGTGGAGAAGCTTTTTCGTATTGATTAATGGTGATAGAAAGAAAATTCCTCGCCTTGGCTAATTGCCCCGCACTTCGAATACCCGCAAAATTTGAGTTTAACCCACGCAAAGATTCAACGGAAACATTATCGTCCGCATCAAGCCCATCCACTGCTTCAGCCTTAAGATCCCAGTCATAACCAGATTGAATAGAGGCGAAAGCAGCAGCTAAATTTGCTATGGCTCTCAAAACATAAATATCAGCCTGGTCAACTCTTGTGACCTCATCCGACCCAGTAAGTCCTTGCTCCAAAATAATGGTTCCATTTGTGTTTATTTGCGAAAAAGCAGAGTCCGCTCTTTCCAGCGCAGGTATAAAAGAATTTTGAAAATATTCGGCTAACTCACGGGATTGTAGGTTCATCTCCAAATCTGCGTCGTAGGAATCAATAGCGGAAAAATCACTGAGTAAAAATCCACGCACCGATTCTTCCACACCAATACTAATTGCAAATTCCTGTAGGCTATTCGCTCCCGTACTCTCAAAAATTCCTAAAAGTTCATAGATCCCCCGCATTAGTATATCCCCAGAATCGCTTGATGTGCTGACCCGCGACTTCTCTACCGCGAGATTTTGAAATCCTTTAGGAAGCATCGATTCGGCATCAATATATCCAAATGGCGATATGGAAGACTTTAAGCCTTCCAGGTCCGATAAAATTTGAGAATTATTAAGGTCAAAATAATTATCCTCTAGATCAAGGTAATTGAGATTGGAAAAATTATTGTCCAAAAGAAAATCAACCGTGGTTAATTTATTCCCCCCGAGTCCAAGGGTGTAAAGGATTGGCATATCGGTAATACCAGCAAGCCGGGTTGGCGAGGAGCCACTAATCTCCAAGATTCTCAAGTTTTCACTCAATCCCCAAACCGGGGACAAATCGAGGTCCCCGACATAATCCAAATACAAATTCTGCAGGCTGGTAAACTTGGACAAATCACTCAGGGATTGAGGCTTGCCATCATCCACTAAACTTAGGGTTCTAATTCCCTGAATTTGAGCCTCGGTAATGTTCTGATCCGCAGATACTCCCAGTTCGAAACGGGCTGACTTTTCAATCACAGGATCCACAAAGGTAACGGATTGAGCGAGAACAGATAGGACTCCACCCAAAAAAGGGGTAAGGATAACAAGAAGGGATATTTTTTTCATACTTGAAAGGGGTAATTCAATAACTGATCGACCCGCATTATTGGAATTCGATCAGCAAGGACAAGGGAAAAACCTCGTCTATATCAGGGATAAGAAAAACGCGGAGGTTTTTTTGTCTACTGGCTAAATTCCCGCCATGCTTGGTTCTTATTACTGTAGTACAAAAGCTTGCTGCCGGAGGGATAAAAATAGAGCCATTCCTGCATCTCGTTGGAATAGACCCAGGGGTAGTGGTCGAACCACATCCAATCCTTGGGGTTTACCTTGGAATAATAATATTCCTCGGCTGCGGCCCGGGTGGTGAAGAACCGGCTGGTATCGGAAAGTGGAAAGGAACTATCATCCGCCGTTGTAATAACTCCATTTTCAACAGCAGTAACCTGGTAATATTGAAAAGCAGTATCCTCGGTGACCTTGATCATGCCA
>Ga0206131_10002641_pt1 | contig 21454 bp, 9 predicted proteins | sample Helgoland_Spring_FD_148636 | JGI IMG/M metagenome (GOLD analysis project Ga0206131, IMG submission 148636) | Pelagic subsurface seawater microbial communities from Kabeltonne, Helgoland, North Sea - Helgoland_Spring_Bloom_20160517_1 | ecosystem: Environmental > Aquatic > Marine > Epipelagic ...
TGCATCGAAGGTCTCTTGTACGAAGAAGAAGAAGAAGAAGAGGACACGGGAAAGGCACTTTCAGCTTTCTCCAACTTCTCCGGCTGCGCCATATCCTCCGCACTCTTCACCATCGCTTGCTTTGGCATTCTCGCCGCATATTTTAAATTCTTGGCCGCAATACCCGCGACAGATTGTTTCGTTTTACTTTTACTTCGTTTCTTTAACACGTCGACCATTAAACTCGCGTGTAAACCTTTTGTCGCGGCAATTGGCATGAGTTTTCCTTTCCCGGGATCTTGGCTCGAGTGTTTCGCCGCAATCGCTCGCGCTTCCGGAGTACGATGATATCGTCCATCCGCACCTAACTCCCACGCTAAGACACCATCCACGAGACAAGCATCGAGCATGTCTTGGATTTCGCACCTGATTCTCTCATCTTCGACTAACGTGACGACTTCGACGCGATGTAACAAATTTCTTCGCATCAAATCTGCGCTACCCATGTAAATCTTCGGATCCGCTTTCCCTGTCTGAAGCGCGTTTTCGAATCGAAAGCATCTGTGGTGTTCTAAGAATCGACCGATGATTGAGATCACGCGAATGTTTTCGGAAATGCCTGGGACGCCAGGGCGAATTCTACAAATGCCCCGAACGATCAAATTCACGCTCACGCCCGCCTGGCTCGCCCGATAAAACGCTTTACAAATCTCCGGGTCGTCTAAACCGTTCATTTTAGCCGTGATGGACGCTTTGTACCCTTTCTTTGCGGCGGTGATTTCGTTCTCGATTAAATCCACCATGCTAGATTGTAAGCTTTGCGGCGCAACCAGCAATCTGTTGAATTCTTTTTGGAAATGATGGCCCATTAAAAACTTGAACAAATTCACGGCGTCTTCGCCGTATTCTTCTTTGCACGTAAACATGCCGTAATCGGTATAAATACCCGCCGTGGACGGGTTATAGTTCCCAGTTCCTAAGTGAACGTACTTCACGAGCTTTTCTCCTTCTCTTCGTACGACTAAAGTTGCTTTACAGTGCGTTTTCACGCCTTTTACGCCGTACGCGACGTTACACCCGGCAGTTTCAAGTCGTTCCGCAAAACCCAAGTTTCGCTCTTCGTCGAATCGAGCTTTCAATTCAACCAACACGGCGACGTTTTTCCCGTTATCGCAAGCTTTAATCAAACTCGATATAATTGGCGAGTTCGATGAAGTTCTATACAACGTCGATTTAATGCTCAAAACATCCTTATCTCTTGCCGCGGCTTCGAAGAAAGCTTGCGTGGACGTCGCGAACGAATGGTACGGGTGGTGGACTAAAATGTCTCCTTTTTTAATCTCGTCGAAAATATTACGTTTGCTCATCTCTTCCGCCTCGGAAGCCGACGAGGAAGGGACGTCGATACCAACCAATCTCGGGTGCGTTCTCGGAGACCAGTAGTCAAAAACTAAGGCGTCGTCCATTTCAAAACTCACGTCGATGGAATCTAAAACGCCGAATCCCAACGGCGCGGCGTGCGGCACCGAAGTCACGTCGAACGATCTCAACTCAAGAGATTTCATCAAACGGTCTTTCACGTGTTCAGGCATCGTGTCTTGCACTTCCAACCGAACGAACGATGCAAAACGTCTCGTTCGAACTTCGTCAGACATCATCTCTAACAAATCTTCCGCCTCCTCCTCGTTTCTTTCGACGTCCGCGTTTCTACACACTCGAAACGCGTGACACGCGCGAATGTTACATCCTTGAAACAACGTGTCCATGTTCGCCTCTAAAATTTGCTCTAAAGGCAAAAAAAGTTTACCTTTAGTTTCGTCCATAAACTCGCCAACGTCGATCCATCTGTCCACCACGGATGGAACAGAAACCACCGCGAATTTCTCGTTTGAGTACGCGTCTTCCAACTCCACTGCCAACGCTATGGACAAACTCGGTAAAAACGGAAACGGGTGGCACGGATCGATCGCTCTCGGATCTAAAATCGGTTCCACATAGTCGTGGTACCATTCGCGAACTTTCTGAACCGTTTCCTTGTCCATATCGTCGTGCGATAAAATCCTGATGTTATAATCCGCTAAACTCGGCGCTATTTGTTCGATGTACAACTCCGCCTGAATATCCGACATTTTTTCTACTTCCGCGCTGACGTATTCGAGCGTTTTCCTCGGCGACCATATGTTCTTACCTCTTTTCTTGACTAAGTTCCCAACCCCGACAGATTCTTGCCTCTTTAACGCCCCAACTCGCTTGGCGAAAAACTCGTCCAGGTTTCTCCCGCTAATCGCTAAAAACCGAAGTCGTTCGAACGCCGGAATGTTCTCGTCCGCCGCGGCTGCCAGAACTCTCCAGTTAAACGCCAACCACGACATCTCCGGGTTAAATATCTTATCGTTCAGAGTAAAGGATTCAATGTCTTCGTCTTTAAACCGCTCCACGTCGGTTTCCGTGCCTTCCGGTATAAACGGTGGACACGTTTCCAATAAAACTTCCAGAGCGGCGTTTATTATGCTTTTGTATCCAGCAGTTTCTTGGTTATACTGCTCCAACTCGTCCGGAGATAAGCCGAGTTGTTCGATTTGCGTGTCTTTTTTTACCAACTTGGTTACCACTCCCGCTCCGTTTAGTTTCCCTCGTCGTTTTCCTCCGAGTTGATTATTATTGGTATCCCCGTTATTATTACTCGAAGAAGCGGCGCATATTTTAGATGATGATGATGATGATGTCCTTCGTTTTGAGAACAACGACGACGACGACGAGTGCACCACAAAATTCGGTCGTCGTTGTTTACGTGAGTCATCATCATCGTCATCTTCATCGCGGCGTAGTAACCGACGACGAAATTGTTGTCGGGGTCGTAAAACTCGTCGTTGTTGCTGGGAACAACACACAGAGGAAACAGAGGAGCCCGCTAAACCGATGATCATTCTCTCTTTTACTCTTTTACTCTTTTCTCTTCTTCTTCTTCTTAACGTTGTTGTTCTTTTTTGCGCGCGTTTCTCTTCTCTTTATTATTCCGTTCTGAGATGCGTTTTTCGTGTGCAAAAAATATTCCTTTTTGGGGGGGTGGGTTATGCAGCCGAAATTTTTCTGCAGAGTCTCTTCCTTCTCGCTTTTTTTCCTCTCTTCTTTTTTCCCCTCTTTTCATTTTTCAAAATCGGGAGCATTTTTTGTCAAATGGCAATGATGTGATTTTTTGTGCACAATCCTCCAATTGCACAAAAAGTACTTGCGCACAAACAACAACAACAACAGAAAAGAATTGACTCCTTTTAGTAGTAAATTATATAGTAATACTTAAAAAGAATGCCGCCAAAGAAAGGAACGAAACGCAAAGCTGTTGCGGCGAGTAAAAAAGATGCGGATGCGGATGCGGATGCGGCGGCGGCGGACGTCGTCGTCGTCGACGACGACGACGACGGCGAGAAGGAAGAAATCGAGATTCCAAAAGTAACGGATGGAATTGACGGCGAGAAGAAAACCGAGGATGGTGGTGACGGTGGTGACGAACAAGAACAACATACAACAGAAGAAAAAGACGAAAAAGACCAGACGACAAAAACGACGACGGTAAAGAGGCAGAAGAAGAGCAAATCGCCGTCGTCGAAAGAGGAGAAAGCGGTGGACAACGACGAGAAAGATGGTGGTGAAGATAATAATTCTCCCAAAACGACGACGACTGCAACAAAGAAATTCTCAGAGGAAAAGAAGAAAGTTCGAACGCCGCCGCCGTTGGAGTATCCAACGCTCGAACAGGTTCGAGGATTCGTTCCAGCCGTCACGTGCGATCACTTTGAGGCGAAATTTCGCGACGTCGAGGATCCGCAATACGATCAGAACCAACTTGAAGTATTCAACGCTTTGATAAAGTTTCCGGTCAAATCGCAGTTGCAATTCATCGAGGAGAGCGACTCGTTGGCTGCGCTCAGGAAGACGTTGGCGAGTCACAACGCAAAAGTGTGGTTGCATACGAAGAGTATGGTTGCAGCGGAGAAAGAACTGGACAAGTTACCGGAAAAAGTAAGCCAGGCGTTGAAAGCTTTGTACGATTCCAATCACATGAAAGAAGATGCGCTTGATTTTCGCGTTTTATCTTTCTTAGCGCAAATGAAGGAAGAGAGCGCACTTTTAGCCATCGAGGATTTGTCCAATCAAAACTTAGATGTGATTAAGAACGTATCCGCGTATTTCAAAGGCGTTTGCAGAAGAAGGAACGACGAGAACAAAGATGGAGTTCAGTTTGGATCGATGGGCGGCGGCGCCGGAGGGACTCAAGAACAAGGCCACGCGTACAATCCAGCGTTGCAGGATGTTCAAAACGCGCTCATGCGCGGTGTCATTACGCCCATGGTAGGTACGGCTATGGAGCGATTGTTCACGTCTAATCCGGGCGTTCAATTTGACGCCGCAGCGTGGGAAGAATTCACGCAACTCAACGAGATGATGGCGATGAATTGCATCGACGAGACGTTCATCGAGTTACAGAACGCGAGAGGCGGCGTGCGTAACCCGAACGGCTTGTTCGTCTCAAAAATTCGAAAGTTTCTCGGACAAATGCGGAACAATTTCGGTGGTGGTCATGGTGGTGGGCACTACGGAGGAGGAGGTGGTGGTGGTGGTGGTGGAAATTTCGGTGGTCGAGGAGGAAGAGGGAACAATTTTAATAACTACAACAACAACAATAACTTCGGAGGAGGAAGAGGAGGTGGCGGCGGCTACGGCGGCCAAGGCGGTGGCGGCTACGGCGGCCAAGGCGTGGACGATCAAACGCTCAGAAGTACGCTCCCAGCGTACGCGAACAGAATAATCACTTGTATTGAGAAAGGCCGTTTCCAACGAAACGCCATCGACGAGCGCATGCTCTCCGCCTTGTCTCAAGTTCGCGACCCCTCGGCGATGGAAAAAATTGTCACGGAAATGGAAACCGCGAACGTGGACAACGTCCGAAACGTCGCCGGGTATTTCATGGGCATCATTAGAAAGAACAAAAATAGCGGTGGTGGTGGTTACGGAGGGCAGTTTCAATAAATACACATTTCTACTTTTGCTTTTACGTTCTCGTTTAAGAAGCACTTCTTCCTCGCTCTTTATGAGAGAGTATAAAAAACAAACCTTCCTCGTTGCTTTCATCAGAAATTTCTTCACTTGCAAAGAGAGAGAGAGAGAGAGAAAAGGGTAACGATGCGCCGAGCGTCTACCACCACCGCCTTGGCCGCCGCTCGAAGAGCTCTTTTGAGCGCATGGAAGTCATCGCGCGCGGGCAAAAATTCTTCTTCTCTCGGGGATACAAAACTCGTCCTCGCGTCGTGTTGCTTCTGTTCTTCTTTTTCTTCGAGTCCGTCGTCGTTTCAACAAACTCTTCCCGAGAAAGTCTTCGAAGATGCTTCTTCGTCTTCGTTCGGCGGTGGCAACCAAAAGAGAGCGACGGACGCGATACACAGAAGCGAGGAGAAGCCGTCCTCTTCGGCGACAGCTGGAGCAGTCAGTCAGCTGGATTTCGCGACGCTCGTGAAACACCCGGAAGGCGCGGAGTCGCCGATGAAATTCTACGAGCGGTTAGCCGAAGAAGGCGTGTTGCAACGAGACGAGAAACAGGTGAAAGCGCTTTACGTGCTGGATAAGTTTTATCACAAAGTCATGGGGAAAGACGATAGTAATAAAGATAGTAATAGCAGCAGTAGTAGTAGTAGTAGTCGTGATAACAGCAGCAGTCGCGGTACTAGCAACGAGGAGAATAAATCGTGGTTTCAAAAGCTCTGGGATCGAACGAACAAGTCAGACGCCTCGACGCTGGCGGGTGAAACGAGCGCGGGCGGGGTGTATTTATACGGCGGACCTGGGTGCGGTAAAACGTTCGTTTCCGATTTGTTCATGGCAACGTTACCAAAATCTTTCTCGAAACGCGTGCATTTCCACGCCTTCATGATGGAAACGCACGGAGAGTTGCACAGGTTAGCCCAGATGAAAAAGAAAACGGATAATGTTTCGAACGAAGATACCGTGAAGTGGTTCGCGGATTCCTTGGCGGCAAAAGTAGACGTGTTGTGTTTAGATGAGTTTCAAGTGACCGATGTCGCCGATGCAATGATCATTAGACGATTACTCGATAGATTGTGGGAGAATAACGTGCGAGTGGTGTGCACTTCGAACCGAGCGCCGGACGAGTTGTATAAAAACGGATTGAATCGGAAACAGTTTTTACCATGTATTGAAGGCATAAAAAGTCGAATGCAAGTGCACGATATGGACTCAGTGTTCGATTACCGGATGATTGGATCAGTTAACGTGCACGGGGTTTGGAAAATGATCGGGGAAAGTGATAAAACCGACGAAGAGGCTAAACAAATCGCGCACGATTGGTTGGAAGTGAAGACGCAAAACCTCGCCGGCGAACGGACGTTGAGGGAATTAGAGGTGGCAATTTCTGGTAGAAGTCTACGGATTAAACAAGCTGGGGGTGGCGTTGCGCGAATAGAGTTCGACGAGCTGTGTGACGCGAATTTAGGACCGTCGGATTACGTCGCTTTGTGTTCAACCTTTCACGCCATTGGAATTGAAAACATACCGAAATTGTCTTTAGACCGAGTCGATTTGATGCGCAGGTTCATCACGTTCATCGACTGCGCATACGAGCACAAAGTGAAGCTGATAATCACGGCCTATGCGAAACACCCTGACGATTTACTCGTGATAGCCGACGCAAAATCGTTTGAATGCGACACTCGAGACGAGTTCTTTGCCTGGGATCGCGCGAAATCTCGTCTCAACGAAATGCAAACGGACGAGTACACGAAATCCAGTTGGAAGCCAAAAACCTCAAAATGGCTTTTAGAACAATCTTTTTCTCTTCGAGAGAAAATCAACGTCAACGTTCTGCGAGGATTATGGCAACGCTACGACAAAACCAAAAACGGAGTCTTGGACGAATCCGAATTGGCGTATTTACTCGCCGATTTGAACGAGCTCAAAGTCGGCCATCGAAACGTCTCCAAAGACCAACTGGACCATTCCTTGAGAGAACTCACCCGAAGGCGATGCGGAAGTCGAGGCGATGGATTTGTCACTTTCGACGATTTCGTAGAATACGGAAGGAAAGGCTTCGATAAGATCGAACTCCCGCCCGAGGATCTCGAAAAAATTCGGTGCGCGGAAGGCGACCTGATACCGTCGCTTTAAAAATAATAATTAAACATAGTGCACGAGTCGGTCGACTTCAAAAAGGTTTTAAAGAACTGGTCGACTTCAAAAAAAAGACCAACCAAATGCGTGTTGGGCAAATTTTAAAGACCACATAAGTATCACACTCCCCAACTTAATACTAAAATGTCTTCGTCTCAAACGCTCATAACGAAGAAGAAGACGAAGAGGAAAAAATTGGACGCTTTTACGGTGTTCACCTTTCTCGCCTTTTACTTCAAGTCCGATTTCGCGTTCTTCGTCGTCGCGTTTCTCATAAAGTACCTGCTTTTTTTCATCCCGAAAAGGAAAACGACATTTTTTAATCGAGGATGGGGAAACTTTGAACTGGTGAAACAAATGCGAGCGTCGGTGGTGAAATCAGTCTCCAGTGGACGCGGGTTTGTGAACGACGCGATGGTCGTCCAGTGGGACCCGTTCGGAGAAATCGTTCAAACCGAGGTGGACGGTTGGAACGTCGTGGAATGTGCAGATATCGACTCCACAGAGAATTCGACATTTTTGTCGAAGATTTTGCCAAAACACAAACGTGTGGGTTCAAGAAGAACATCCGAAAGAAAAGATGAAAAAAAAACAAAAACACAAACAACGAAAACACCCAAAAGTGGTGGACGAAAAAGGGAGAACTCTCTACAAGAAGAAGAAGAAGAAAAAAGAACAACGACGCACACCATCAACTGCGACACCGGGATTTTTAAAATCAAAGAAGTCGCTTCGCTGTGCAAGAAATCCAGAAACTTATCCGCTTTACAAAGTGGGGAGATACTGAGAGTGTGGAAATCGTCCTCGTCTCGGAGATTGGACGATAGGAAAGTGAAACGGGTCGCTATCGTGTTACCGTTTACGGGCGATACGACGTTCGCGTTTCGAAGACGCACGGCGGAGAATTTGCTGACGGCGCATTATAAAGAGAACGATGCGATGGAAGATGAAGCAATGGTCGTTTTAATTCCCGAGTTTCCGTTTTATGGGAAACGGAGAGTGGTTGGGCAACCCACTCATGTTATTAGCACCGTGAGCGAGTACATTTTAATGCACTTGATTGGATTGAGAGAGGCGTGTGGATTAATCGAATGGGCCAGAGATACCTACGGCGACGAAGTTTCCATCGCAATCGGTGGTTGCTCTATGGGCGGTTACATTGCAGCGAACGCAGGTATTCTTACCTCTCGCGGCTTTCATGGGGACGAGAATACGAACACGAAGAAGAAGGTAGGGAACAACGCGAACAAAAAGTTGGGCGTGGTGAGCGTGTGTTCGTGGCACAACTTTGAAAAATCATTCGCTCCAAACTCGTATTTGTATTTAAGATTAGATCGAGAGCAGCTATTGATTAAGGATAGTTACGTGGAAAACATGATCTCAGAGATCGTGTTATCCTCGGAAAGCGAAGCGTCGAGTTCTTCCGATGAACTTTCTGGCGAGAAAAGACAATCATCTCGACGCGTCTTTGGAGAATCAAACGTAACCTCGGCGCCGGAATCACCTCGCTCGATCAAGAGCAAGAGCACGTCGACGTCATCCAGTTTGTCCAAGGATGACAGCATATTCGAAAACCTAGACTGGAAAGCCGTTCTGAATCGAACGTTGCAACGATTAGTTGGCATCGAGCGTTTGATGAAAGCGAGCGGAGGCGCGGGAATTTTTGAGCACAAGTTGGACGCAATGGTGGCTCACTTCGCCAAAAGAGATAAATTAATCACGTCTGATTACGATGAAGTTGGTGCAATTATGAGCCGGTGTACCGCGTTAACGAAACTAGACGGTGTTGCTTTCACGTACGATTCCGGTGATCATTTGAAAAACGTGATCAACTCAAAAGCCGCCATCGTGCCCGCTTTCCTCGAGGCGTTCAAGCGCATGGAATCGTCGAGATGATATGTACTATGCGTGCATACATGTATATTTTTTCTGTATTTATTATTTTTTGCTCAATGACGATACGATTCAGCTCTACGTGAATATACGTCGGACCCTCGGGGTGTGAGGAGGGCGAGATCATGGTAGATGTATACATTTCTATTTTGTTGTGTTGTTAAAAAACTTTTCATGCCTATTTGTTGAGTACCTTGAGAAAATGCGCGTGACGAATGCTCGTCGCCCCTATATCTTCTCTCAACGCGGCCATCGCCGCTTCTCTCACTATTCCTCTTAAATCTGCGCCAGTTTTCCCCTCAGTTCGCTCGGAGACATCTTCGAGATTTACGTCTTCGGCTAAAGAAACCGCTCTGGCGTGGACGTGTAACGCCTCGAGGCGTTCCTCCGGTGTCTTTAACGCTCCAACTTCTAAAATTAAATCAAATCTACCCGGTCTCGTTAGTGCTGGGTCTAAAGCATCTAGTCGATTCGTCGTTGCTATGACTAGAACTGATGATGATGATGACGACGACGAAGGAGAATTGGTGCTCATATTACTAGTACTACTGTTAATACTGCTCAAGCCGTCCATTTCCGTGAGTAAGGCTGAGAGTACTCGAGCTGCTGAATCGTGAGAACCGGCACTGGAAGATCCTTCTCCTCCTCCTCGAGATCCGGACATGCCATCAATTTCATCTAGAATAAGCACCGCGGGTGAGGCTTTTCGAGCCTTTAAAAACGCGTCCGTGAGTATTTTTTCACCTTCGCCCAAGTACATCGAAAAAACATCTGCGGCAGAAAGCGAGAACACGGTTGCACCGGAAGCAGTGGCTGCCGCTCGCGCTAACGTCGTTTTCCCACCACCCGGTGGACCGTGTAATAAAATGCCTCTTGCTGGTTGAATGCCTAATCGTTCAAAACTGTTTTTCTTTTTCAAAGGCCATTCGATGGCGCGCACTAAGCGTTTCTTCACTTCGAACAATCCTCCGACATCGTCCCAGCTCGTTTTAGCGACATCAGCGACCGAAGCAACGTTTCGGATTACTGTCGCCCGAACTTTCGACGCCGCTTCGACAAAATCACTCGAACGCACTTTGACATCATTATTGTCGTTTTGGGTATTCAGTGCACACCGCTTCACCGCAACCATAGCAGCTTCTCGGCAGAGACTTTGTAAATCGGCACCCGAGTAGCCTTTCGAGTTTTTCGCGACCGTATCAATGTCGCGCTCAAAGTCGAAGTTGTTTTCAGTATCATCTATTGGCACGTTCCGCAAATGCACCCTCAAAATCAGTGATCTCTCGCTCGTATTCGGTAATGATGTTTCGATTTCCCGATCAAATCGTCCCGGTCTTCGCAACGCTGGATCGATGGTATTTGGGCGTGTTGTCGTCGCAACGACAACCGGGGACTGCCCCCATTGCTTTGTGCCATCCATGAGCGTTAAAAGTTGTGCAACTACCCTGTTTTGATGCTGTGAAGAATTCTTTGTTCGTCTCGGTGCAACTGCGTCTATATCATCCATCAGAATAATCGATCTTTTGTTCCCTCCCGCGCTACTGCCACAAAATTCTCTCGCTTTCTGAAAGATGTTCCGAACGTTTCTCTCCGCGTCGCCGGCGTATGCGCCATTATTGTATACATCACCTGCGCTCAGAGAAAATATCCGAACATCAATTCCTATTTCACTACATGCTTCCCTGCACGCGGCACGAACTGCCGACGTCTTACCAGTCCCGGGAGGACCGTGGATTAAAACGCCGCTTGGGAAAGACGCGCCGATCGAGGCTGCAATCCCCTCGTACTGTTTAGGCCACGCGATTGCCTCTCTCAGCGCACCGAGAAGTTCATCGCACGCCACGAGTTCGTCGTCCGCGCTCCACGAAGATGAAGTAGAAGAAGTAGACGCACCCCCTAAACGCCTGACGCTTGTTCCGTCGCCATCCACAAGATCGATAATCGTCCGGTGCGTTATTCGATAGCACTGCTCCTCGCTCGACGAAGACGGCTCACACTCTCGCACTCTCAAAACCAAACTCTCCTCCGTTTCTCCAAACATCAACGTGCACTTCCCCGAGACTACTCTGTGCGCCAACGCTCTTCTCACCTCTTCCGTTCGTCTCGTCGTACCGTCCTTCTTTGCTCTGCCATTCATAACTTCCACGCTTACGCGCGAGCAGTTCACCACCGCCGAAGGAGAAGCAGACATCATCGTTTGCACTTCAATCGTACACCGATCGTCCTCGCGCTTCTCGCTCCTCTTCTTCTGTCTCTGTCGCAACGCGTTTAACGTTTCCTTCGCGTCTGTGAAAAAATGTTCCTCTTTCGACGATTCGTCTTCTTTGGAGTGATTTTGCAGAAAGACGAAAACGCCGCCGTCCAAGACTGCTTCTTCATCCGCTTCGTCGTCGTCGTCGTCGTCGTCTATTCTTCTTCTCGCTAACCCGGATTGCTTCACGGGCGTGTCAAGCGCACCACCGTCTTGCCGCCATCCTTGTTCGCGTTTTGGATGTGCCATCGCGAGGAGCGATGTCCTCGAAGAGTTTTCAGCAACAATCGACACGCGAACGAATTCGCCGCATTGCGCGTGCAATCTGTGCAAGTCGGAGGCATTCAAAAAGATTCGAGTCGAAGCCGTCGAAGAGGGAGAAGAAGGAAGGAGTCGCAGGGAAGAGAAGGAGACGCCGCTGGAATGTGTGCGCTCTTCATCCGTATTCTCTTTTGTCGGGGACATTTTATAGTATCGTCGTCATATTATCACACGTAGCGGAGTTTTAGACAATAAAAATGAAGTTTTGAAGAAGCACAACTTGAATTAAAAACGATATAAATATACAAACGTCGTCGTGCGCGGATCATCATCAGCATCATCATCATCGAGAACTTCGAGTTTCGATTTCGCGTCTAAACTCCAAAGCGATTTCGTCGATTAACTCGTCGCTTTTTTGTCGAATAGCTTCTTTCTCGCGTTGGACTTCCAATCTCGATTGGAGCCTCTCTTCCTCTACTTTTCGCAACAATTCTTCTTTTTCCTTGGCGAAACTCGCTCGGGCGGAGGATAAAGCGTCGTTGACGTCTTTGTTCGATTGTAGTTTCATTTCGGAGACGGTTTGAAAGTTTTTACGCTCAAACTCTTTCGCCTTCGCTTCGGCGGCGTCGACTTTTAACTTCATGGCTGCTTCTCGTTGCTTGAAGTCTTCTTCGAGCGCAGCGAGTTTCGCGTCGAGCTCGAGTTTGTTCCGGGCCAACACTTCTTCCTCTCTCTTTTGCGCCGCGACTCCGTTGGTGTCTCGTTCTTTCGCGAGCGCCTCTTTCGACGCCTTCAAATCTTTCTCCAGTTGTTCCAATCGCTCGCTGTCTTCGTTTTCCAACGCGAGCTTCAACGCAATTTCCGCGTCTTTACGCGCTCTCTCAAACTCTTCTTGGCTTTCTTTCAGTTGTTGAGATAAAGCGTCGATTTTTTGCTTCACCTCCAGCGCCGTTTGCTTTTCCTTCTCGACAAAGTCCTTCTTCATCGCGTCTTCTTTGGCGATGTATTCTTTCTTGAAGAACGCGAACGAGTGCTTGGCAATTTCAGCATCCTTCTTAATCTCTTCAATCTTATTCTCGTAGAATTGCTTCACTTCCATGTTGTCCGAGTTGGCGTCTTTTTGCTCGGAGAAAGAAGGAAGAGACGGTGCCGATGCCGACTTGGCGGAGATAGTGCTATTTGCGACAGCGGAAGACGCCTTGTACATCTCGTTCTCCATGAGACGTTTAAAAGCGTTTCGCTCGGCTTTTGCATATTTCACCTGCGCGACGACGGCTTCAATCTTGGCGTCATTCTCTTTCATGAGTTGCGCAACCATTTCAATTTCTTCGTTTTCGAAAAACTTGCTCACTTTGTTCAACAGAACGTCGTTCTCGCGGCGAATAGTTTGCAGTTTCGAGTCAACGATGGCGGAAATCTTAGCATCGTCGAGATCCTTTTGTCTGCTCAAAAGACGTTTCGATTCTTTCTCTGCTTTTCTCTCGGCAGCTTTTTTGGCTTTGATTTCAGCAGCAATTCGTATCGCTTCTTTATCGGCCGCGAATTTTTCTTCATCTTTGAATCCCGTGTTGACGAGCGCGTTCGCGGTTGATCCAATGGCGCGCGCTGCTCCGCTAATTGCTCCGAAAGGTTTGAGATCGTATTGCTTCATAATAATGCGAGCTAAAAACGAAAATGTCACGAGGAAAAACACGTTTCGCAACGTGTAATCGATGGTGCCGTCGCCTCGGATGATGGCAAGAAATTGTCCCGGAGCTACATCATCGCCTGGTATCATGCTCGCCGCGCGTTTCTTAGCACGGGAAAGCTCTCCGATCGATTGATTAATCGATGCCACTTTTGCTTTCTTTTTTGCAGCTGCGGCTTTTTGTGCAGCTTTCTTCTCTTTCTTCGTCATGGGCATAGCCGGAGGTTGGGTCGAGCGCGAAATATGCGCCAACTTCTTCACCGACGACGTTGCCGCTTGGACCGGTTTTCTCACAACTGGCGGTGCATTTTGATAGCAAATGATACACGTTGCAACGGATAAGGCGATCGCTAAAAACTTTTCCTCGTTGTCCATGCGAGTCCACATGTTCGGAGGCCCGGGCAAATCAAATCTCGCGTCCACGCGCTTCCATGCTTTTTTAATCTGCGCAGTCTGCTCTCTGCTCACGGATTCAGCTATGATGCTAGAAGATGATTGCGTGACTGGTTTTGATTTATACGCGATACCAGAGGTAGAGACTATCGTGTTGTTCTCGCCGATTTTCTGACCCCACTCTTTCGATGTGACGTTTGGCGAGGACGAGGAGGAGGAGGAGGAGGAGGAGGTCGGAGGAACGTCTAACACGTCCCAAACGGCGTCAACGGCGTATGCAAACGAAGCATAACCAGCCGAGGAGTAAAACGACGTCTTTCCAACTCGCCCGGAGTGGTCACCTCGCGTTTCTTCTCCGTGATTATCATGATCATTATCATGGTCGTGGTCGTGGTCGTGGTCGTCTTCCATTTCAACGTCTTCCTCTCCAACCCAGGAAAATCCAGCGTATCCAGGCGCGGAATAAAACGACGCCATGCCAGACATGCCTCCATTCTTACCTTGAATCGATAAGTTTGGTTTGCTTGCTTCGCCTCTTTTCGCTCTGAACTCCTCCGCGATGGCGTTCAACCGAGCGTACAAGTCGCCTTCTTCGTCCTTCTCCTCGCGCGTAACTTCCGTCAAAGACGACGCAGAAGCAGTCGATTTCAGGACTTCTTCTTGCTTTTTGCGGTGTTCGCGAATGATCGCGTCCAATCGCCCTTGCATATCGCCTTCCTTCTCTGGTTCGTTTTTGGCGACTGCCGCGGAAGGTCCTTTTTCCTCCTCCTCTCGTAACTTTTTCATCGCTTCCTCCGCGTACGCGTCGCAATACTCTTGCGATCTCTTCGCCGACGCTTGAATCGCCGCGTTTATCATCGTTTCCGTGATGTTTTCCTTCGTCGCCGATGATGACGAAAAACTCGTCGTCTTTTTTCTTTGCTCGCGAAAGGACATCGTGATTGCGTTTAAGCGCGCGTTTAAATCTTCTTCTGATGATGATGATTGAACAACAAAATCTCCCCCTTTTGCGGTTGCTTTTGAACTCTGCGCGTTTGCTCTTCCTACGCCTTTACCACCGCCATACGAAAAGCAATACACCGACGATCCGTCTTCGCATATGATCTCCGTGCACTCGTTTGGCCACTGTTGTCGATAATACATTTTCGTGGGTTCCTTCGATGTCTTTTCTGGTCCCAAAGAATACACGATGTTCGCGTTCTCCCCGACGTTTCGTCTCGAGTTCCTCGCGCGCACGGATTTTCTTTTATTATTCGTATTAGAATCATCATCATCATCGATATCGTTTTGTCGACGCGCCGGGTTCGCAAAATCAGCAGATCTCGCTCTTCTTCCTCCTCCTCGAGTCGTCGTCTGCGACGTACTACTCCTCATCATCGCCGGGGCTTTGCACGAGGAGGACGTCTCCATCATAGATATCAATTTTTTTGTTGTCTGAAGTGTGTGGTGTGAAGAGAAGAAAACAGAGAGAGAGAGTGAGAGAGAGAGCGAGAGAAAATAATTAATACTGATGCGAGGAGAAGAGTCTGTCGTTTTGTCTCAGGAAAGACAGAGAGTGCTCACAAGAGGAGGAAAGGAACAAAAAAAGAGAATAAAATGACGTAATATTGTGAAATTAAGCGCACAATTAACTCGACCACACACACACACACACACACACAAAGGGTATAGTATTCATCACGAACACGCGACATACATACATACATAAGAAGAAGAAGAAGAAAACTTTGAAAAATATTTATTAAGAATGGGGATCATTAAAGCGCAATCGTTCGACGAACCGTCCGTTTTGAAGCAACTGCCTTCCGCGGAAGATCCAAAAGTGAACGCCAAAGTGGTTGACTTTGGGACGTGTCAATGCATGAAAATCGAAGTGACGAAAGGCGTGGATTGGAAAAGCTGCATGGGAATCCTCCCGGGCGCGCCGGCCACGTGCCAAACCAGACACGTGGGTATTTGCGTGAAAGGCGAATTGAACGTCGTCATGGACGATGGGACGAAGTTTGACATAAAAGAAGGCGACTCTTACTTGATTGAACCGGGACACATTTTCACGGAAACGAAATCGGACGTGGAAGCGTTTGAAATCGTCTCGAAAGTCGAAGGCGCCGCTTCGGCCGGAGGCGCGTCCACGTACATGATCGGCGACACTTCCGAAGAAGCGAAGGAAAACAACGCGTCGTTCGACGTGAAACGGTTCGACGACCCGAACGTCACGACCAAAGAGATGAAAAACGGGAAAGCGTGCGTGTGCTTTCTCGGTAACAAACAAGCGAAAGGCATGGTGTGTTACCTTCAGCCTGGATGGACGTGGGCCACTGGGGCGAAAGCGTTGTTACCGGAAGATAAACAACATCTCACCGCGTGTCCCGCCAGGCACGTCGGCTTTATTAAATCCGGTACGTTTGGAATGACCGACGTCGAAACCGGAACGGAAACCGTCGCCAAGGCGGGTATGTGCTACTTGTGCGAAGCAGGGCACGAAGCTCGCGTCATCGGTGACGAACCGGTGGAATTCATCGAGTTTGAAAGCGTCGGGCCTTTTTAATTTTGTATTATTTGTGTCTGTTGTCTTCTTCTCTGTATATAATAGTCGATGTTTGTGATATAAATTTGTATATAAAAGCTTGTCTCTGTCTCTCTTGTGTTTTTGTGAGATCTGGCCTCTCAGATATTTTTTTTTTAGCTCGCGAGAAAGAAACAAAAAATTTCCTCCTAAAACGACGAACGACTTCTTCATAATAATTAAAGCGCAAACACAAAGAGCGGCGATCTTTTTATCGTTAAGAAGAAAACTACTTTACTGTCGCATTTATACACACATCCAAACGACGCGATGATGAATTCTTCTCGTCCTGTTTCTGTCCACAGTGGATTGCTCTCCTCCTCCTCGCAAAAAAGATCTTCTTCTTTGTCTTCTTCTTCCTCGACGATGACGAGTAGTGGAAAAAAGAAATCTGTGTTGGCGGCGATTAAAATTGGAAGACATCCAACTTCCCATCGCCGCGCTTCTCTGTTTTCATCAATCTCCCCGAAGGCTGGCATGACCATGTACGACAAAATTGTCCGCGATCACACGATTGCCACGGAAGATAACGGGACAAAGTTAGTGTTCATCGACAGACACATGGTGCACGAAGTCACGTCGCCGCAAGCGTTCGAGGCTTTGCGTTTAGCCGGGAGAAACGTGAGAAGACCGGACAACACGTTGGCGACGGTGGATCACAACGTCCCGACTTCGGACCGATCGAAGTTTGAAAGCGTGGAAACGTTCATCACGGAGATGGAATCGAGAGTGCAAGTGGTGCAGATGGAGGAGAACGTGAAGGACTTTGGCATCACGTATTTCGGGATGGAAGACAAGAGACAAGGAATCGTGCACATCATCGGGCCGGAACAAGGCTTTACGTTGCCGGGGACCACAGTCGTGTGCGGGGATTCCCACACGGCCACGCACGGTGCGTTTGGTGCGTTAGCGTTTGGTATCGGGACGAGTGAAGTCGAACACGTGTTGGCCACGCAAACGTTGTTGCAAAAGCCGAGCATGAATATGAACGTGAGAATCGACGGCAAGTTGATGGATGGCGTCACCTCCAAAGATTTGATCTTGCACGTGATTGGAAAGATTGGTACCGCCGGGGGTAACGGGTCTGTCATCGAGTTTTCTGGCGAAGCCATTCGTGAGTTGTCCATGGAAGCGAGAATGAGTATTTGCAACATGGCGATTGAAGCTGGCGCGAGAGCCGGAATGATCGCGCCGGATGAGATCACCTACGAATACTTGAAAGGCAGACCGATGGCGCCGAGTGGTGAGACTTGGGAGAAGGCGGTGGCGTACTGGAAAACGTTAGGTACCGATGCGGATGCCAAGTTTGATAAGGTTGTGGTTATTGACGCGAAGGATATTGAACCGACCGTCACGTGGGGAACGTCGCCGCAAGATACCGTCGGCATTTCCGGCGTCGTGCCAAACCCGGACGATTTTGACGAATCCAGGGCGAACGCGATGCGAAGATCGTTGGAATACATGGGTTTGACTCCAGGGACAAAAATGAAGGACGTTGCGGTTGACAAGGTGTTCGTCGGATCGTGCACGAACGGGAGAATTGAAGACCTCAGAGCCGTGGCCGCCGTGGCCAAAGGCAAGAAAGTTGCCAGTTCCGTGTACGCCATGGTGGTCCCAGGTTCGGGTATCGTCAAAGACCAAGCCGAAGCAGAGGGTTTGCACACCGTCCTGATTGAAGCCGGTTTTGATTGGAGAGAACCGGGGTGCTCCATGTGCCTCGCCATGAACCCGGATAAGTTGTTGCCGGGTGAACGATGCGCTTCGACTTCAAACAGAAACTTTGAAGGTCGTCAAGGGAACGGCGGCCGAACGCACTTGGTGTCGCCAGCCATGGCTGCTGCCGCGGCCATTACTGGTAAGTTGTGCGATGTCAGAGAAATCGGTTCTGGTGCCGGTTTGACTGGCGACGACGTCCCGAAGAAAGTCGACAAGGACTTTTTGACAAACCAATCCATCGTGCCGCCGCGACCGAGAGTGGACCAAGCGAAATCTGGCAGCGGTAGTAGTGGTATGCCGACGTTTACGACGCTCAAAGGTAAAGCCGCTGCGATGGACTTGCAAAACATCGACACGGACATGATTATCCCGAAGCAGTTTTTGAAAACCATCAAACGAACCGGATTGGGCGTTGGCGCGTTTTACGAAATGCGATTTAACGCCGACGGCTCGGAAAAACCGGACTTCGTCTTGAACAAACCAGAATGGAAAGGAACCTCGATCTTAGTTGCCGGCGATAACTTTGGTTGCGGCAGTTCCCGAGAGCACGCGCCGTGGGCCATCAACGATTTGGGAATCAGGTGCATTATCTCCACCTCCTTCGCGGACATCTTTTTCAACAACTGCTTCAAGAACTCCATGTTGCCGATTGTTTTGGACGAACCGACGGTGAGAACGTTGATGCAAGACGCCAACGAGATGAAAGAGCTAGAAGTCGATCTCGCGGCGCAAACCATCACGAGAGCGGATGGTTCTAAGATTTCCTTTCAAGTTGACGAGTTCCGCAAGCACTGCTTGTTGAATGGCTTGGACGACGTTGGATTGACGATGTTGAAGAACGACCAAATCGACAAGTTTGAAATCGAACGATCGCAGAAGTACCCGTGGCTGGACGGTGCGAGGGAAATGGCTGCGCGTTAAAAAGCGATTGTTATATTAATACGCTAACACTCTCTATATATTGCTATCATCTTTAATTCATACCTATAACTTTTTGCAAAAGCGACTAAATATTGTACACACGTATTTACTAAAGGATGCAAGAAGGCGAGCTTCATCCCCGTCTTCGTACTTTGTCGCCCACGGCACGTCTCGCACTTTGATTTCGTCTGCCTTATTATTATTATTTATCGCAAACTCTATTTCCTCCGTGACGATTTCGTTTCGAACGTCGTCGTCGGAGCATTTGAGGAGCACATGCGCCAACACCGTTTTACGATGGTGCCATAGCGTTTCCCGTCCGCGAAACGCCGCAATCTTTTCGCGCACGAAACGGAATTCGTCAACGATCACTTCATCGAAGAATCTCTTCTTCACTGCATCGTAGTGAAGTAGTCGATCGTAAACTGAGCGAATTACTGCGCGTCGAAAATGCCACGCGCTCGGATCGGAGGAAGAAATGTTTGTTTTTGATTCTCGCAAGACGCTCTTCGCCCGTTCCAAGAGCTCATCCGGTTCGTTCACGTTTTGCTTCACATGGACGAGCTCAAAGACGAACAACTTGTGCGACCACGCGGCGTAATTGCTCAGCTTCCGTCGACACGTTTGTTCGCACGCGAGAGTTTCTCGTTCGTATACATTATTTAATAACAATAATGATAACATCGTCGTATCCCTTCGCGCGTTTCTTGGTATTAGGTGATTCCTTCTCTCCGCGCCGCCGCCGTGAAAACAACACGTCATAATCACCCACCTTCTGTGCGCAAACGCCGCCGTGGACTTTGGAAACTTTGTTTGTACGAACGTGGCAAACATCATTTCTCGTTCCATCTCTTTCATCCTATTCTTCTCTTGATCATCACTCGTCGTGTCACCGTCCTTTTCCAACGCTTCCAAGACTCTTCTTTTTCTCACGTTCCAACCGGATAAACTGTCGCCAGTGAGCACGCATAAAAGTACTTTCAAATCATCATCCAAGAAGGCATCATCGTCATTCTTTTCGTCCTTTTTCCTCCTCAACTGAGAATACACGTAGTTTAATACGGGCACTATAACGTGCGCGTTAATCGCCAGTTTATGTTCTCGGACGCAAAACGAGCGATAAAACAACTTTAACCGCTTTCGGTCGTTTTCGTCTTCTTCATCGTCGGCAAACTTTTCCCCTAACAACTCTCTCAAATGCTTCCACGGAGGCACAAACGCCAGCTCGTTTAAAGAGAAATCCGAGGAGATGATTCTGAGTAACTCTGACGCGAGTTCTTTGCCATCAAAATCATTCGTGTCGTCGTCTTTTCCTCCTACTCCTTCTTCTTCTTCTTCTTCTTTGTCTTCTTCGCCTTGTTGTTGTCCCATCATCATCTTAACATCATCAAATTTCTCTTCTTCAAGAATTTTTCTCAAGAACAAATTTTAAATTATTTTTTTGTGTCAAATTGCAAGACAGAAGAAAATATCTACTTTTTCTCATCATCACACAGTTCCTTTTGACGACCAAAAAATTCTCTTCTTCGATCTCTCATCAAATTTCGCCAGATTGTATTCGTGTTCTCTCTCTGACTACACTCATCACAGAGAGCACAACACGTAGTAATTAATCATCAAGGATGATGACGACTTACACGAGATCATCCTCTCTCTCGTTCCTCATTTTCGCCCTTTTCACCTTTACCTTTTCCCCGAGCTCTTTCAAAGGAGTGAACGCTTCCGCGTTCCTCGCGACGGACAAAAATTTCGACTCCGCGGTTTTAGGATCGAACAAGAACGTCTTCGTGAAATTTCTCGCGCCTTGGTGAGGCCACTGTAAGAGCATGAAACCCGCGTGGGACAAGCTCGGCAGTAAATACAAAGATCACGCGTCGGTGATGATCGTGGACGTGGATTGCACCGCGGATGGCGCGCAAACGTGTCAGAAAATGGGCGTGCAAGGGTACCCGACGATTAAATACTTCCTCGCAGGGGACAAGAAAGGGAAGGATTATCAACAAGGGAGAGATTTCGACGCAATGCTCGCGTTTACGAAGAAAACCTTAGACGTGGAGAAGTGCGACGTGAAGACGAAGAAAGCGTGCAAACCGAACGAAATCGCGTTGATTGAGAAATTCGACGGGAAGACTTCCGCGGACATCGCGGAAGAATTGAAGAAACGATCGGAGGAGTTGAAGACGATAAAGTCAGACATGAAGGCGGCGAAGCTGGAACACAACACCAAGGTCGCGACGTGGAAGAAAAGAGAGGCGGCATTGAATAAAGGGGAGGCTATTTTGAAGCAGTTGGAGCAGTTGAGGAAGAAAGACGAGTTGTAATCGTCGCTCTTTCTTATAAAGGCAAAGTTTCCGAACAATGATGTTTAACATAAATAGTGTGTTCTTAAAATCTTCTGCGACGAGAGGAGGCGGAACCAACCAATTTTTTTCTTAACGATATTAAAACAAAGAGAGAGATAGAAATCCAGTAGATGCAAATTAGTGATATCATATTCCAAGAAAGTCACACTGCGTGATTGTGGATTGATTGAAGCGTGTCGAAAGAGATTTTATCCGGGGGTGGTTTTAATTGGGAAAAAAATGTTGGGGGTGACGCGTAACGAGGA
>Ga0206131_10002643_pt1 | contig 21437 bp, 14 predicted proteins | sample Helgoland_Spring_FD_148636 | JGI IMG/M metagenome (GOLD analysis project Ga0206131, IMG submission 148636) | Pelagic subsurface seawater microbial communities from Kabeltonne, Helgoland, North Sea - Helgoland_Spring_Bloom_20160517_1 | ecosystem: Environmental > Aquatic > Marine > Epipelagic ...
AACGTGTTAAAAAATACATTAAAAAAGCTGTTCAAGAGCTAGAAACAATTGAGCCTGAAGAACGAATCAATCAAAGAGTTGAAAAGTTCAATAAAATGGGTATCTGGAAACATTAAAATAAAACTTCCTGATGAACGATTTGGCTGCGACTCCTATTGAATATTTAAAGGGTGTTGGTCCTCAAAAAGCCATTTTACTTAAGAAGGAATTAGGTATTCAAACGTATGGTGATTTATTATTTCACTTCCCTTATAGATACGTAGATAGAACCTCCTTTACAAAAATAAAAGAGCTTCAACACACAGATAGCCATGTGCTATTAAGAGGGAAAATTGATCAAATTAGAGAGACAGGAAAAGGCCGATACAAAAAACTATCTGCTCGTTTTGGAGATGAATCAGGGTATATTGAATTGGTTTGGTTTCAAGGCGCTAAGTGGATTAAAGATAGTCTAAAGGTAAATGAAGTTTATCACATATTTGGGAAAGCGAAAGTCTATGCGCAAAAGTGGTCTATGCCACATCCTGAAATGACTTTGGCTTCAAGTCAAAACACCAGAACTGGTTTTTTTCCACTTTACTCAAGCACAGAAAAATTAAGCTCCAAAGGACTGCATTCAAAAGGGATTGAAAAGCTAGTAGCTTTGATTATTCCACAGATTGGACCATCATTCCCGGAGACGCTTTCAGATCATATTTGCGAGCAAAATAGACTCATTTCTAAAAAAGAGGCACTGGTTAAAATTCACCAACCCGCAAAGCATACGGATATTCAATCTGCCAGAATACGCTTAAAATTTGAAGAACTATTTTATCTTCAGCTCGAGCTATTGATTAGAAAAAAGCTAAGCGCTTCTCGACACAAAGGTTTTATCTTTAATGAAATAGGAACACTATTCACAACATTTTATGATGAGCACCTTCCTTTTGAATTAACAGGCGCTCAAAAACGTGTAATTAAAGAGATTAGAAAGGACTTCTTAAGTGGCATGCACATGAATCGACTGCTACAGGGAGACGTTGGTAGTGGCAAAACTTTAGTCGCTTTAATGTCCATGCTTATTGCTGTTGGCAATAACTACCAAAGTGCAATTATGGCACCCACGGAGATCTTAGCCAATCAGCATTTAGAAACATTGAAAGAATTTACTGCTGGTTTACCTATTAAAATAGAGCTATTGACAGGCTCGACTAAAAAGGCGAAACGAACGGAAATTCATAAGGGCCTATTGGATGGATCCTTACATATATTAGTGGGAACACATGCCCTTCTTGAGGACACCGTTCAATTTCAGAATATTGGATTGGTTGTAATAGATGAACAACATCGTTTTGGCGTGGCACAACGCTCAAAAATGTGGAGGAAGAATAAACAACCTCCTCACATCTTAATAATGACAGCAACACCAATCCCAAGAACTTTAGCTATGACTTTTTATGGAGATCTTGAAGTATCTGTTATTGACGAGCTTCCGCCGGGTAGAAAAGAAATTAAAACATACCACAGGTATGAAAAAAATCGACTTCAGGTTTTCGAATTTATCAGAAGAGAAATAGAAAAAGGACGTCAAATCTACATGGTATTTCCACTGATTCAAGAGTCCGAAAAACTTGATTTTCATAATCTAATGGATGGATTCGAAGCTGTTACAAGAGCTTTCCCGCTTCCTCAATTCAATGTGAGTATTGTACATGGTCAAATGAAGAGTGATGAGAAGGAATTTGAAATGCAACGATTTATCAAAGGCGAAACTCAAATTATGGTTGCGACTACGGTAATTGAGGTCGGCGTGAATGTTCCGAATGCAACGATGATGATTATAGAAAGTGCAGAACGTTTTGGCTTGTCTCAACTCCACCAGCTTAGAGGTCGTGTTGGCAGGGGTGGCGAACAGTCTTTCTGTATTTTGATGACAAAAATAGAACTCTCAAAGGAATCTAAAAAAAGAATGCAAACGATGGTCAATTCCAACGACGGATTTGATATAGCTGAGGTTGACCTTCAATTAAGAGGTCCAGGTGATTTAATGGGGACGCAACAGAGCGGCGAGCTTGACTTGAAGATATCAGATTTAAGAAAGGATGGCGCTATTGTAACCATGGCGAGAGAGGCAGCACGACAGCTTATAAATGACGATCCAAACTTTACAAAAAATGAGAACGCTCGAATACTTAAAACGATTGAAGTTATTTTAACCAATAAACCGGATTGGGGGAAAATAGCATAAAAAAAGGGAGACAATTGCCTCCCTTTTTTTATAAGAATTCATTTGTTATGATTCCGCTTCTTCCTTTAAGGATTCTAAAGCCTCGGCAGAACCTACAAGCATTTTTTGGAACTTACGAACTCCTGTTCCTGCTGGAATTAGATGCCCTACGATAACGTTCTCTTTCAAACCAAGTAAATGATCTTCTTTTCCTGATATCGCAGCTTCATTCAATACTTTGGTTGTTTCCTGGAAGGAAGCAGCCGATATAAACGATTGCGTCTGAAGCGATGCTCTTGTTATACCTTGTAATAGCGGTTTAGATGTAGCAGCTTTAGCCTCTCGAGCTTCAACAAGTGCCTTGTCTTCTCTCTTCAGCTTCGCATTTTCATCACGCAACCTTCTTACCGATACGAGCTGTCCTTTTTTCAATTCAACAGAATCTCCAACCTCTTGAACAAACATCATTCCGAATAAAGCATCATTTTCTTCCATGATATCTGCTTTATGAACTGATTGACCTTCAAGGAACTTCGTGTCTCCTGAATCAATAATTTCCGCTTTAAGCATCATCTGGCGAACAATCACCTCAAAGTGCTTGTCATTGATCTTAACACCTTGTAGTCGATATACCTCTTGAATCTCATTAACAATGTACTCTTGTACTTTTGTAGGACCTTCAATGTTTAGAATATCTCTAGGTGTAATAGCTCCATCCGACAATGGCTGACCAGCACGAACGTAATCATTTTTCTGAACTAAGATATGCTTAGAAAGCGGTACAAGATATTTATGAACCGCACCCACCTTAGGTGTGATAATAATTTCACGATTACCTCTTTTAATGTTTCCATAATCCGCAGTTCCATCAATTGCAGAAACAACTGCAGGATTTGATGGGTTTCTTGCTTCAAATAATTCAGTAACTCTAGGAAGACCACCAGTGATATCACCTGTCTTACCTGCCATTCTCGGTATCTTAACTAAGATATGACCAGCCTCAAGTTTATCACCTTCACTCACAGAAATATGAGAATTCACTGGAATAGAATACTCTCGTAAAATCTCTTTCGTTTTTGTGTCAATGATATTAATTGCTGGAGTTTTCTTTTTGTCTTTAGTTTCAGTAATTACTTTCTCTGTAAATCCTGTCTGTTCATCAACTTCTTCTCGGTATGTAATACCTTCCTCTATGTGATCAAAAACAACAGTTCCTTTCACTTCAGAAATAATAAGAGCATTGTATGGATCCCATTTACAAATTACGTCACCTTTTTTCAGTTTTGTTTTACTCTTAACTAACAATTCAGAACCATATGGAATATTGGTATTCATTATAACAATTCCAGTTTTCTCATCTGTGATTTTAAGCTCAGCAGATCGACCAACAACTATTACCTTTGTCTTACCATCATCGCCTTTTTTCTCGATGGTTCTTAATTCATCAATTTCTAACAAACCATTTCCTTTTGCTTTAATGTCTGAAACATCAGCAATGTTCGAGGCAGTACCCCCAACGTGGAACGTTCTCAGCGTAAGCTGAGTCCCAGGCTCACCAATTGACTGTGCAGCAACAACACCAACGGAATCACCTCTTTGCGCCAATCTATGATTGGAAAGATTTCTTCCGTAACATTTAGAGCATACACCTCTTCTCATTTCACAAGTCAATACCGAACGGATTTCAACTTCCTCAATATCCGCTTCTTGAATTTTCTCTGCAACATCCTCAGAAATCAAATCTCCTGCAGATATGATAAGCTCATCAGACTCTGGCACGTATATATCATGTACAGACGTTCTTCCAAGAATTCTATCATATAAAGGTTCAACTATTTCATCATTTTTCTTTAACGCAGTAGCTACGATTCCTCTAAGCGTACCACAATCCTCAGAATTGATAACAACATCTTGAGCAACATCAACAAGTCTTCTTGTCAAGTAACCAGCATCTGCTGTTTTCAGTGCAGTATCCGCAAGACCCTTACGAGCACCGTGAGTTGAGATAAAATATTCAAGAATTGAAAGACCTTCTTTAAAGTTCGAAAGAATCGGATTTTCAATAATCTCTTGAACTGACGCACCTGATTTTTGCGGCTTCGCCATCAATCCACGCATTCCTGAAAGCTGTCGAATTTGTTCTTTAGAACCCCTTGCTCCTGAATCAAACATCATATAGATAGAGTTAAAACCTTGTCTATCTGTTTTCAGTTGGTCCATTAAGGTATGCGTCAATCTTGAGTTTGTATGAGTCCAAACATCAATAATTTGATTGTAACGCTCATTATTTGTGATCAGACCCATGTTGTAATTCATCATGACCTCTTTCACTTGCGTTTCCGCCTTATCTACAAGCTCTACTTTTTCTTTTGGAATTATAATGTCATCTAAGTTGAAAGACAAGCCTCCTTTAAACGCCATCGTATATCCTAATTCTTTGATATCATCAAGGAACTGTGCTGTTCTTGATGTACCTGAGATCTTTAGGACACCACCAATAATATCTCTTAGGGCTTTCTTTGTCAATACTTCGTTAATAAAACCTGCCTCTTGAGGCACGTGCTCATTAAATATTACACGACCACAAGTGGTTTCAATCAATTGTAATTCAGACTCACCTACATCATTTAAATCCTCAGTTTTCACTTTGATTTTAGCATGTAAATCTAGTTTTCCTTCATTGTATGCAATAATAACTTCAGCAGGTGAATAGAAAATTCCATCCTCTCCCTTAACTACATCATTCTTTAAAGATTTTTTCTCTTTTGTAATGTAATAAAGACCAAGAACCATATCCTGAGAAGGCACAGCAATAGGTGCACCATTCGCAGGGTTAAGGATATTGTGAGATGCGAGCATTAGCATCTGAGCTTCAAGAATTGCAGCATTCCCTAAAGGAAGGTGAACCGCCATCTGGTCACCATCGAAATCGGCGTTAAATGCCGTCGTAACCAATGGATGTAAACGAATAGCTTTACCTTCAATTAATTTAGGTTGAAAAGCCTGAATCCCCAATCTGTGAAGCGTTGGAGCCCTATTTAAAAGTACAGGATGTCCTTTTAGTATATTTTCAAGAATGTCCCAAACAACTGGCTCTTTCTTATCTACTATTTTCTTAGCTGACTTCACTGTTTTTACAATACCTCTTTCGATCATTTTACGAATGATAAATGGCTTGTATAGCTCAGCCGCCATCCCTTTAGGAAGACCACATTCGTGAAGCTTAAGGTTTGGACCGACAACAATTACAGAACGTGCAGAATAATCAACACGCTTACCAAGAAGGTTTTGACGGAATCGACCCTGCTTTCCTTTCAAAGAATCAGAAAGTGACTTTAACGCTCGATTAGATTCTGTTTTCACAGCACTAGACTTACGAGAGTTGTCAAATAATGAATCAACCGACTCTTGAAGCATTCGCTTTTCATTTCTCAAAATCACTTCAGGAGCTTTAATTTCAATCAATCTTTTTAGACGATTGTTTCTAATAATCACTCTTCTGTATAGGTCATTTAAATCTGAAGTTGCAAATCTTCCTCCATCAAGTGGAACTAATGGTCTTAATTCAGGTGGAATTACCGGAACAACTTTCACAATCATCCATTCGGGACGATTTTCAACGCGTGTTTGCGAATCTTTCATCGCTTCAACAACTTGCAATCTTTTTAAGGCTTCATTCTTTCTCTGTACAGAAGTTTCATTTTCTGCAAGGTCACGAAGTTGGTAAGACATTTCCTCTAAATTCAATGACTGAAGAAGGTCGTGAATAGCTTCAGCACCCATCTTTGCAATGAATTTATTAGGATCCGTATCATCTAAGTATTGGTTCTCTTTCGGAAGTGCATCCAAAATATCCAAATACTCTTCTTCCGTTAAAAAGTCCATCTTTTTCAGCTCTACCTCTGGAAGCTCATTTGCAGAACCACTTTGGATGACAACATAACGTTCGTAATAGATAATCTGATCTAATTTCTTTGTAGGAAGACCTAATAAGTATCCAATCTTATTTGGTAATGATCTAAAATACCAGATATGAGCAACAGGAACTACTAAAGCGATATGCCCCATACGTTCTCTACGCACCTTTTTTTCTGTAACTTCAACACCACAACGGTCGCAAACTATTCCTTTATATCGGATTCTTTTGTACTTACCACAGTGACATTCGAAGTCTTTTACAGGGCCAAAGATTCTTTCACAAAACAAACCATCTCTCTCAGGTTTATAAGTTCTGTAATTGATTGTCTCCGGTTTCAAAACTTCACCACTTGAATTCTCCAAGATGATTTCTGGAGAAGAAAGTGAAATCGTTATTTTATTAAAACTACTTTGTTTTCTTGGTGTTTCTTTTTTGAAAGCCATTTTTTATACTAATTCGTTAGTTACTAGTTTCTTAATCCATTGTTACATTCAGACACAAACCTCGAAGTTCGTGAAGCAATACATTAAATGATTCAGGTATTCCTGGCTCACCGATATTATCACCTTTCACAATACTTTCGTATGCTTTTGCCCGACCATTAACATCATCGGATTTCACTGTTAAAATTTCTTGAAGGATATTTGACGCACCGAATGCCTCTAATGCCCATACTTCCATTTCTCCAAAACGCTGACCTCCAAATTGAGCTTTACCACCCAATGGTTGTTGTGTAATCAAAGAATATGGTCCTATTGACCTTGCGTGCATCTTGTCATCTACCATGTGAGATAGTTTCAACATATATATCACTCCAACTGTTGCTGGCTGATGGAAACGTTCTCCCGTACCACCGTCAAATAAATAGGTTTTACCTGATTGAGGCACACCGGCTTTATCTGTCCATTCATTAATTTCATCTGGAGTAGCACCATCAAAAATTGGTGTTGAGAATTTCATACCTAATTTCTCTCCTGCCCATCCAAGAACTGTTTCATAGATTTGACCCAAGTTCATACGAGAAGGTACACCAAGTGGATTCAGTACTATATCAACTGGCGTCCCATCTTCTAGGAATGGCATATCTTCTTGACGAACAATATTTGCTACAATTCCTTTATTACCATGACGTCCTGCCATTTTATCTCCAACCTTCAGCTTTCGTTTTTTAGCTACAAAAACCTTCGCAAGTTTAATGATTCCTGCAGGTAATTCGTCACCAACAGAGATATGGAATTTTCTTCTTTTATAGTTCCCCAATATGTCATTGGCCTTAATATTGTAATTATGAATAACACGGCTTATTAATTGGTTTACTTTTTCATCAGAGGTCCACTTGAGAGGATTCACAATTGTATAATCAAGAGAGGTTAAAGCTTTCATTGAAAACTTAGCACCTTTTTTGATTAACTCCTCTTTAAAGTTATTGAATACACCTGTAGATTTTTTATCACCGATAATCTTAATTAGCTTTTCGGCAAGTTTTTCTTTCAATGAAACAACATCCTTTTGGTATTCTTTATCAATCGACTCCAATAATGGTTTGTCTTGACTCTTCGATTTTCTATCCTTTACGGCTCTAGAGAATAATTTTTTGTCAATAACAACACCTCTTAGTGAAGGTCCTGCTTTTAAAGAAGCATCTTTTACATCTCCCGCTTTATCACCAAAAATAGCACGCAAAAGCTTTTCTTCTGGAGATGGATCAGTTTCACCTTTAGGTGTGATTTTACCAATTAAAATATCGCCTTCCTTAATTTCTGCACCAACACGGATACATCCATGTTCATCTAAGTCTTTCGTTGCTTCCTCACTAACATTAGGTATATCAGCAGTAAGCTCCTCCATTCCTCTTTTGGTATCACGAACCTCTAAAGAGTATTCATCGATATGTATAGAAGTGAAGACGTCGTCCCTAACAACACTTTCAGAGATAACAATCGCATCCTCAAAGTTATAACCCTTCCATGGCATGAATGCCACTTTTAGGTTTTGACCAAGAGCAAGCTCTCCTTTTTGTGTAGCATATCCCTCGCAAAGAACCTGACCTTTAACAACCTTATCACCTTTCACAACGATAGGCTTGAGGTTTATACAAGTACTTTGGTTGGTTTTCATGAATTTAATCAAAGAATATCGAGTGACTTCACTTTCAAAGCTCACAAGCTTATCTTCTGAATTCCAATCGTATCTGATTACGATTTCATTAGCATCGACATATTCAACAATTCCAGAACCTTCAGCATTTATAAGTACCCTTGAATCTTCAGCAACTAATTGCTCAATTCCAGTACCTACAATTGGTGAATTCGGTCTCAATAACGGAACGGCTTGACGCTGCATGTTTGATCCCATTAGTGCCCTGTTAGCATCATCATGCTCCAAAAATGGAATGGATGATGCAGCAATAGAAGCAATTTGGTTAGCACCAACATCCATCAAGTGGAGTTTGCTTGGTTCAACAACCGGGAAGTCTCCTTCAAATCTAGCCTTAACTACATCTGATAGGAAATTTCCTTTATCATCAACCTTCGCATTTGCTTGTGCAATTATTTTTGCATCCTCTTCCTCTGCAGCAACATAAACTGGCTCTTTGTCATATTGTACTTTACCTTTTTGAACTGAACGGTATGGTGTTTCAATAAAACCAAGCTTGTTTACTTTTGCAAATACACACAAAGAAGATATTAAACCAATATTTGGACCTTCAGGTGTTTCGATTGTACAAAGTCGACCATAGTGTGTATAGTGAACATCACGAACCTCAAAACCTGCTCTTTCACGAGATAAACCGCCTGGTCCTAACGCAGACAATCTTCTCTTGTGTGTCACCTCGGATAATGGATTTGTTTGATCCATAAACTGTGACAACTGATTCGTTCCAAAGAAAGAATTGATAACTGAAGATAATGTCTTAGCGTTAATCAAGTCAATTGGAGTAAAGACCTCGTTATCTCTAACATTCATTCGTTCTCTAATCGTTCTTGCCATTCTTGCAAGACCAACACCAAACTGAGAATACAATTGTTCACCAACGGTTCTAACTCTACGGTTAGATAAGTGGTCAATATCATCTACATCCGCTTTTGAATTGATCAATTTTATCAAGAATTTTATGATTTTAATCATATCATCTTTTGTGAGAACTCTTGATTGCTCCTCTTGATCTATACCTAATTTTTTATTCAATCGGAATCGACCAACTTCACCAAGATCATAACGCGTATCTGAAAAGAATAATTTCTCAAAAACACCTTTCGCCGTCTCATAGTCGGGCGGATCTGCATTTCTCAGTTGTCTATAGATATGTTCTACAGCTTCTTTTTGAGAATTAGAAATATCTTTCTGTAAAGTGTTGTAGATGATCGTATAATCAGCCGTATTTACGTTCTCCTTGTGTAGGGTAACTGATTTTGCACCAGAATCCATAATTGCTTCTAGATGCTCTTCTCCTATAACCAGTTCACGATCAAAAATAACCTCATTTCTTTCAATAGAAACAACCTCTCCAGTATCCTCATCGACGAAATCTTCAATCCATGTTTTTAGTACACGTGCAGCAAGTTTTCTACCTACAAGTTTCTTAAGACCTGTTTTATTGACCTTAACTTCATCTGCCAAACCAAAAATGTCTAATACATCACGGTCCGTTTCATAGCCTATAGCTCTAAATAATGTCGTTACAGGTAACTTTTTCTTTCTGTCGATGTACGCATACATGACATTATTAATATCTGTTGCAAATTCAATCCAAGAACCTTTGAAAGGTATAATTCTTGCCGAATAAAGCTTTGTTCCATTGGCATGTCTTGATTGTCCAAAGAATACTCCTGGTGACCTGTGTAATTGCGATACAATTACTCGCTCCGCTCCATTTACAACAAAAGAACCTTTTGGTGTCATGTAAGGGATTGTACCAAGATATACATCTTGAACGATTGTTTCAAAATCTTCATGTTCAGGATCTGTACAATATAACTTGAGCTTCGCCTTAAGTGGAACACTGTAGGTCAAACCTCTTTCAATACATTCTGAAATAGAATATCGTGGTGGATCAATAAAGTAATCCAAAAATTCTAATACGAATTGATTTCTTGTATCGGTTATAGGAAAGTTTTCCGCGAAAACTTTAAAAAGTCCTTCACTTTCTCGATTTTCAGGTGTCGTTTCCAACTGGAAAAACTCCCTAAATGATTTCAATTGGATCTCTAAGAAATCCGGATAATCAAATTGATTTTTGCCTGATGCAAAATTAATTCTGGTTGAATTATTTGATGTTGCCAAGGATGAATGTTTTTAGTTAATGTTTTAGTATACAAAAATTGAATACCACTTAAAACAAGACAAGGCCCCGCAAAAATGCGGTGCCTATCTTGTTAATAATTTGAGTTAATTACTTAATCTCAACTTCAGCTCCAGCTTCTTCTAAAGACTTCTTAAGTCCTTCAGCTTCATCTTTTGCTACACCTTCTTTTAATGTTGTAGGTGCGTTGTCTACTAAGTCTTTAGACTCTTTAAGACCTTTTCCAGTAAGTTCTTTTACAAGTTTAACTACTGCTAATTTGCTAGGTCCACCAGCTTTCAATACTACGTCGAATTCTGTTTTCTCTTCAGCAGCGTCTCCACCAGCTCCACCAGCAGGTCCAGCTACAGCTACAGCTGCTGCTGCAGGTTCGATTCCATATTCGTCTTTCATGATCGTTGCTAACTCACTAACTTCTTTTACTGTTAGGTTTACTAGCGTTTCTGCAATTTGCTTTAAATCAGCCATTTTATTTTGTTTTTAAAAAGGTTTAATAATTATGCTCGTTCTTCGAGCGTTTTTAACATGCCAGCGATAGATCCGCCAGCGCTTTGTAATCCAGACAATACATTTTGTGCTGGGCTTTGTAACAAACTAATGATATCACCAAGGAGTTCCTCTTTACTTTTAAGGGTCTCTAATGATTTCAATTGCTCATCGCCAATGAATATAGCTTCATCAACATAGGCGCCTTTCAAAATTGGTTTTGGATTCTTTTTACGGAAGTCCGTTATCAATTTAGCGGGTGCACTTGAAGATTCAGACAACATGATAGAGGTTGCTCCTTTGAGGACATCTCTCAATGATCCAAAGTCTTTTCCTTCTACACGGTCCATTGCTTTTTCCAACAATGCATTTTTAACAACTCGCATACTAACATTCGCCTGAAAACATTTTCTTCTCAATGCATTCACGCTTTCAACCGTAAGCTCTGCTGTGTCTGTAAGATAGAATACATTTGATGCTGTCAAATCAGCTGTCAAATCATCTATATACTTTACTTTTTCTTCTCTAGTCATTTTCTTAAGTATTATGCGTTAAGTGACTTTGCGTCTATGAGAATTCCAGGACTCATTGTAGAGGTCATATAAACACTCTTGATGTAGGTCCCTTTCGCAGACGATGGTTTCATTTTAATCAACGTTTGTAGCAACTCATTTGCATTGTCAAAGATTTTATCTCCTTCAAAGCTCACTTTCGCTACTGACGAGTGAACGATTCCATATTTATCGACTTTAAAGTCAATTTTTCCAGCCTTTACTTCAGTGACAGCTTTTCCTACTTCCATAGTAACTGTTCCTGTCTTTGGATTTGGCATCAAACCTCTTGGACCTAAAATACGTCCTAGAGCTCCAACTTTACCCATAACAGAAGGCATTGTAACGATAACGTCAACGTCAGTCCATCCAGACTTAATTTTGGCGATATAGTCATCTAAGCCATAGTAATCCGCTCCAGCATCTTTTGCTTCTTGCTCCTTATCAGGAGTACAAAGCACCAATACTTTTACATCTTTACCAGTTCCATGTGGAAGCGCAACTGTACCTCTCACCATTTGATTTGCTTTTCTTGGATCAACACCTAGTCGAACACAAACATCTACTGATGCGTCAAATTTAGTTGTAGAAATATCTTTAACTAGATTACATGCGTCAGTCAATGAATAGGCTTTTGTTAGGTCGTGCTTTCCAAAAACCGCTTTTCTATTTTTAGTCATTTTTTTCATAACTTAAACTATTTGGAATTTGGAGCTGTTCCGCCCTTTACATTAACACCCATACTACGTGCCGTACCCGCAACCATCATCATTGCCGAATCAACTGTAAAACAGTTTAAATCAGGAAGCTTGTCCTCAGCAATCACACGAATTTGGTCCCATGAAATGGCACCTACCTTCACACGATTAGGTTCAGACGAGCCCTTCTTAATCTTGATTTGTTCCATGATTTGCACAGCTGCCGGTGGCGTTTTTAAAACAAAGTCAAACGACTTGTCACTATATACTGTGATTACAACCGGTACTACTTTCCCTGGCTTATCTTGGGTTCTTGCATTAAATTGTTTGCAAAACTCCATGATGTTAACTCCTTTCGCACCAAGTGCTGGTCCGACTGGAGGGGCTGGGTTAGCTGCACCACCTCTGATCTGTAATTTGATCAATCCTGCTACTTCTTTAGCCATATATATTAAATTGTGTAGTCAAACATGAACCTTAAACGATGGGAAGCTTTAATCATCTAGTTCACTCCTACGGGTTAATACAAATTAACTCTCCTTCTCGACTTGCATATAGCTAAGCTCAAGAAGATTTTTACGTCCGAAAATTTTAACCATCACTTTCAACTTTTTCTTGTCCTCATTGATGTCGTCAATGACACCACTAAAGTTATTGAAAGGACCATCTATTACCTTAACAGACTCACCCACCACAAATGGAATTTTTAATTCCTCTTCTGTTTCTGCCAATTCATCAACCTTTCCTAAGATTCGGTTAACTTCTGACATTCTCATAGGTACTGGCTCTCCGCCTTTCTCTGTACCTAAAAATCCAATTACGTTTGGTATGCTCCTAATAACATGTTTAACCTCTCCTACTAATGCAGCTTCGATCAAAACATACCCAGGTAAATAAGCACGTTCTTTATTTACTTTTTTACCGTTTCGAATTTGAAATATTTTCTCAGTTGGAATAAGAACCTGATCGATATTGTCATCTAAACTTTTCATTCTTGACATCTCTATCTCCAAGTAGTGCTTTACACTCTTTTCTTTCCCACTAATCGCACGTACAACGTACCATTTTTTTGCAATTTCACTCATAGCCCGTCTTTAGAAAAAATTGTAAATGTATCCTAGGACACCATTCCACCAAAAGTTTGGATCGTTACCAAAAACCTTATCCATTAAAAAAATGAAGAGCGAAAGCATGATTGAAGCAACAACTACTAAAATGGTATTATTCTGAAGCTCTTGCCATGTTGGCCACGTAACATTGTGTACCAGCTCACTATATGTTTCCTGTATGTAACTAACCAATTTCATTTTTCAAATTTCTATTAATTCAGCACGGGCGGTAGGATTCGAACCCACGACCAATGGTTTTGGAGACCACTACTCTACCAACTGAGCTACACCCGTTTAAAAAGGGGAACAAAATGTTCCCCCTGTTTTAAACTTATTTTCGTAAACCTTACGAAACAATCTCAGTAACCTGACCAGCACCTACGGTTCTACCTCCCTCACGGATTGCAAAACGAAGTCCTTTATCCATAGCTACAGGAACAATCAATTTAACATCGATTGATACATTGTCTCCAGGCATTACCATTTCACGACCATCAGTTAAGAAGATTTCTCCTGTAACATCTGTTGTTCTGAAATAGAATTGTGGTCTATATTTGTTATGGAAAGGAGTGTGACGTCCGCCCTCTTCTTTCTTCAATACATATATCTCTGCCTTGAATTCATGATGTGGTTTTGTAGAACCTGGCTTACAAATAACCATACCTCTTTTGATTTGAGCTTTTTCAATACCTCTCAAAAGGATACCAACGTTATCACCAGCTTCTCCTCTATCCAAAATCTTACGGAACATCTCAACACCTGTTACTGTTGAAGTTAACTTCTCGTCACCCATTCCTAAGATCTCTACTGGATCACCAGTATTACATACACCTGTTTCAATTCTACCCGTTGCAACAGTACCACGACCTGTAATCGTAAATACGTCTTCTACTGGCATCAAGAAAGGCTTATCAACATCACGTGGAGGAAGTTCGATATAAGTATCGACAGCGTCCATCAATTCATTTACGGTAGCAACCCATTTTTCTTCATTGTTCAGAGCACCAAGTGCAGAACCTTGAATAACAGGGGTATTATCACCATCATACTGATAGAAAGAAAGAAGTTCTCTAACTTCCATTTCAACCAATTCAAGTAATTCTTCATCATCAACCATATCCACTTTATTCATGAATACAACCAATCTTGGAACACCAACTTGTCTACCTAGAAGGATGTGCTCACGTGTTTGCGGCATCGGTCCATCTGTTGCAGCAACAACTAGAATTGCTCCATCCATTTGAGCAGCACCAGTAACCATGTTCTTTACGTAATCCGCGTGACCTGGACAGTCAACGTGCGCGTAGTGACGAGCTTTTGTTTCATACTCAATGTGAGATGTGTTAATAGTAATACCACGCTCTTTCTCTTCCGGAGCGTTGTCAATTGAACTAAAATCTCTTGCAGCTGCAAGACCTTGGTTTGACAATACGCTTGAAATCGCAGCTGTCAAAGTTGTTTTACCGTGATCTACGTGACCAATTGTACCAATGTTCACGTGTGGTTTGGAACGATCAAAATTTTCCTTTGCCATTTTTCTATTTGTTACTTAATTAATAATTTACTTTTTTACAACATTCCTGCGCAAGCGCAATTTTTTTTTTGAGCCAATGACGAGAATTGAACTCGTGACCTCTTCCTTACCAAGGAAGCGCTCTACCCCTGAGCTACACCGGCAGCTCAAACGAAAGTGAGCGGGAGACGAGGGTCGAACTCGCGACATTCAGCTTGGAAGGCTGACGCTCTACCAACTGAGCTACTCCCGCTTATTTCTTTCTGTGGGGAGAGCAGGATTCGAACCTGCGAAGGTAAAACCAACAGATTTACAGTCTGTCCTCGTTGGCCGCTTGAGTATCTCCCCAACAATATCCGAGCCGATGGAGGGATTCGAACCCCCGACCAGCTGATTACAAATCAGCTGCTCTGGCCAACTGAGCTACATCGGCAATTTTTGTTGGTGCACAAAAAAAAGAACGTATTCTTCCCCAAATTCTTTAATTTTAGGACTGCAAATGTATGAAACTTTTTTTTATCACAAACTTTTTTAAGAATAATTTTAATCAAGTTTTTCTTTTGAGAAAAAAGTTTATTTAAATACATTGCAAATCTAATAATGAAAAACAAAAGAAAAGCCATTGTTTGTGTTTCTAACGACCTTCTTACAGATAATCGTGTTGCCAAAACATGCGCCGTACTGCAGGAACAAAATTACGAAGTAACACTTGTCGGAAGAAAAAAAGTTGACAGTCCCAAAATGGATAAAAGGTCATACAAAACATACAGGTTAAGTTTACCTTTTGAAAGAGGCCCTTTGTTTTATGTTTTTCTCAATGTTCGATTGTTTCTTTTTCTTTTGCTCAAAAAAAGTGATTTAATTTATGCCAATGATCTCGACACATTAGCTCCTTGTTTTCTTGTATCAAAAATTAAAACGAGTCGTTTAATTTATGACACACACGAACTATTTACCGAAGTTCCTGAACTTACATCCCGACCAAGAGTAAAAAAGATTTGGCTAAGTATAGAGCGGTTCATTTTTCCTAAGCTTGATAATATTGTAACTGTAAATGAATCCATCGCCAAAATTTACGAGAAGAAATATAACAAAACTGTTCGTTACGTAAGAAACGTGCCGGAACTTAAGGAGCTAGAGGATAACATTGTAAGTAGATCAGAACTCGACATAAATGAAAAAGACTTCATTTTAATCATTCAAGGTTCTGGCCTGAACAAAGATAGAGGAATAGAAGAGGCTATAATGGCTTTGGAGCATTGTAAAGATTGTGTGCTTTTACTTGTTGGAAATGGAGATGTAATCCCATTTGCAAAAAGCATGGTATTAGAAAGACAGATGCAATCTAAAGTGAAATTTATTCCAAGAATGCCTTATAAAGAGCTCATGCGTATAACAAGATGTGCTGACTTAGGTCTTTTACTAGATAAAAACACAAGTCTTAACCAAGAACTAGCACTTCCAAATAAACTCTTTGATTACATACATGCAGGCATTCCAATACTGAGCTCAGATTTAAAAGAAATAACTAAAATTATAACCAAGTACGACATTGGAGCTTTTATTAAAGGGAATCATCCTAAGGAAATTGCGGAAGCAATAAATGCTTATAAATCTGACAAAACAAGACAGCTTAGACAACGCAGTAATTGTTTGATCGCTGCAAAAGCAGAAAACTGGCAAAAAGAAAAGGAAAGACTTATCGCGGTTATATTGTCTTCGGAGCAGGAATAGAAGCCAGATAACAAAGCTTGTAAAAAGAAAAAAGTGTCATGTTTGAAAAACCAATCTCTAGAAAGAATCTTGATGGTTTTATAAGGCTTCTCATTATCCATCTTAAACCTTTTGAGTCCTTGTGTTTAAAATAGACCTGAAGCACTCGTAAACGCGCTAAAAGGTCCTTGTTCTGTCCTGAAAGCTCCCATATGAAAATCAGATTATCTAAAGCTTCATCCGTTTTGTTTAAAAACTGTGTATTCGTATCAAGGTGCTCATTTAAAACAGGATTGTCAATATGCGTTATTAAAACGTTGTTCTTTTCTAATTCAAATCCAAAAAGAGTATCCTCGTGACCATAACCACTTATTTTTTCATTAAATGGATAAGCTTTAAATGTTTGTCTTTCAATTAAAAAATTATTGGTTTTAAAAGTTAAATGAGGATGAAGCAAACGTTCTTTATAGCTTTTACTTTCAACTTTTCTACCGTACTTCCATCGAAGCCGGTAGTATATTCGTGGCGTCTCCTTTTGATATTCGCTCGCGCCAAATAAAACGAGAGGCTTATTCGCCTTTATATTTTCCATGTAATTATTTAGGAAATTGTCGCCTATTATCATGGAATCACAATCTAAAAAAAGCAAATATGGCTCATTAGTATGTAACAAGAATGTATTTCTAATTCTAGACCTTCCAATATTTTCTTTGAGCTTTATGACCTTGACTGTTTCGGGCAGTGCTTCATATTGGGCCATGTACCTTTTAGAGGAAGCGTCATCAATTACTACAATCGAAACCTGATCCACTTGCAATTTAACTTGCTTCAATAATGCATCTACTAGAACGGAGACGTCTTGATTGTATACAGGAATACATACGGCAAGCATATCGGTAACTAAGCCATTGTGTTTGGCGTACCAAAGTTCATGGGAGGGGCCTCATTTTTAGGTTCCTCAATAGCACCAAAATTCTCCTCATATTTCTTCATATTGTCTTGAAGTGCTTTTAAAAAGCGTTTTGCATTTTGAGGGTTCATTATTACTCTAGATCTCACCTTTCCTTTAGGCATACCAGGCATAACTTGTATAAAGTCACAAACAACCTCAGAGGGTGAGTGAGTAATGACTGCTAAATTTGAATACACACCCAAAGAAGTTTCTTCAGACAATTCTATATTCATTTGTTTTTCATCCTGTGGCTTAGACATATTCTTCTATTTCTTGTTCTTGCTCATTAAACATGATTCCATGTTCACTCAATTCAGCAAGAATGGGTTCATAAATTTCTTTGTTTATTGGCAAGGTAACACCTTTTGTTTCAATTTGATTATTTAAAATCATTTTGGCGGCAATTGCTAGAGGTAAACCAACAGTATTTGCCATTGCTGTATATGTTTGATCTTCTCCAATATTTATCATTGATGATATTATTTTTTTAGACTTTCCTTCATGTTCGAACTCGAACTCATGATACATCACTAGCATATCCTTATCATCTTCTGCCAAAGACATTTTGCGCACCATGAGCTTCTCTAAAAGCTGAGCTGGTGTCGCATCTTTAAATCCAAATTCTTTATCTGAACCAAAAATACCCATCCATTCAAATTGATCATACAGATACATCCTGTCTTCTCTCAAAAAGTACTTAAACTTCTGTTCTACTGACAAATTTGGAATGTATGGAAGAAACGCATTCAAAAAATCTCTTGGAGTTAATGCTTCCGCATTTGTCATAGGGAAGGAATCATCTGTCATTCCCAATTCAATAAAAACATTAAATCCTTTACAGAAATTTGGTCTTCTTAAAGTCCCTCTATATAACGTGGCAATACCATCTAAACCATAAGTATCTTTATATGATAAAGAATCTCTGTTAGGATATCCTACGAATTTACCATGACCCTCAATTGTAATTCTGTCTAATCGGTCAAACAACCTGTTGTAAGGAATATATTTAAACTGATGATTGTCAAGAAACATTGCAGTCCCACCTTTTCCTGCAAGAACAACATTTCTAGGGTTCCAAGTAAATTTATATCGCCATGGATTATCATCGTACTCCTCTGCAACCAAACCACCACAAAATGATTTAAAGCTATTTAATTTGCCATTAACATCTTTAATATGGTCAATGATTTTCATGGCGCTCATATGGTCGATTCCGGGATCTACTCCAATCTCATTCATAATAACAATCCCTGCAGCTTTTGCTTGTTGATCCAGGCCTCTCATTTCTTCTGAAATGTACGAAGGTGTAATTAGATTTTTTTTAAATGTTATGCAATCTTGTGCTATTTCAACATGAAATCGCGCGGGAAGCATTGAAATAACAAGGTCGGCATTTTCAATTTCTCCGATACGCTCATTGCGATCCAAAGCATTGAATGAAAGCGCCTTAGCTTCAGAAAACCCTTGAACAAGCTTTTCAACACGTTTTAAATCTCTATCAACAATCCTCAGAGACCAACCTTCTTGTTTGGAAGAGTTTAACAGATATCTAATCATGGAAGAAGCGGAAAGCCCCGCGCCAAGAACAAGTATTGTTTTCATTAAATTTATTTTGGTGTTGTAATTAAAGGGCGTAGGGTATTAAAAAGTTCATCTTCATCCCATGGTTTTTCAATGAATTCTTCGAGAAGGTTTTCTGTTTTTAATGCATCCACAGAAGATTTATTGGCTTGACCTGAAAGCATCACACATTTTAAATTTTGGTACTTAAGTTTCAGCTTTCGAATCAGCTCAGCACCGGTCATTGTAGGCATCTGGTAATCCACCATAACGAACATGACATCTATCTGCTCTTCGATAAGCAAATCAATATTTTCTAACGCTTGATCCGGATCGGTAAAATACTCAATAAGTGTGTAGGATTGATCCATTATTTTAGACAGCTGAAAGCCCAACATTTGTAGGATGTACGGATCATCATCAACACATACAACAGCATATCTCAATTCGCTCATAATTCAAAAGTAATTATAAATTTTGTCCGTGATTCGTCTGACTCAAGAATAATGTCTGCTTTATGCTCTTTAAGCACATTTTTAACAATACTCAAACCTAATCCCGATCCGCTTTTCTTACCTTTAGTAGTATAAAATTTTTGAAAGATATTTTCAGCGATTTCCGGTGGAATCTTCGGTCCATTATTTTCAAAGATGACCTTAAGCTGTTTATCGCTTTTCTCGGCAGAAATACCTAGGAATTTTTCTTTCTGATCCGCCATGGCCTCTAATCCGTTTTTAACAATATTTGACCAGAGCTGAAACAGTTTGATATCATAACCCATGAATTCAATAGAAGGATCCACTTCGAACTCAAGATTAACGTTAAGACTAATCTCGTAATTGAAAACTCCTAGAACCGTTGAGATATTATCTCGAAGATTAATTTTCTTCTGCGCTACTGCGCTTTCACCTTTTATGAAAGCACGCATGTCCTGAACAACACGAACAGCCTTATCACTTGACTTTCTAATGGTTTCGAGCTGAGCCATAGCCATTTGAAGCTGATTCATTATTTGAAGGTACTCTTTGGCAAACGGTTTTGAAAGAATCATTGAGATTTCATCTTCTTGAGTGATGTTAAATCTGCATTTAACCAATAAGTCGCAAATATCATTCAGTGCATCGGGAACCTCACCATCTATCGAATTGTTAAGATAATCTATCATCTTAGCTTTCTCTTTTCGCATTTGAAGACCACCTACATACATCTCAATTTTATTATTTTCAACGTGGTTAACAATGTGAGACAACTCCTCTTTCGTAAAATCAGAAATAGTTCCGTTAAAAAGGCTATTCAAAATGAAATTAATATTATCCGCTCCCACTCTAATGGTTCCTAATGGAGTATTTAAGTCATGTGCTATACCAGCTGATATTTCACCAATTGTCACCAATTTCTCTTGCTCCAGTATAGAACGGGATAAGTCCATATTTTTCTTGGTGTTCTCCATGACCTTTTTCTCTAAAGATCGATTAATCGAAGCCAACTCGTCCTTGGTGTTTTGAAGCTCCTCGATGTATGAAATTCTATTAAATACATTGAGTAACATTTGAGAATAAATTCTCAATAAATTCTTTTCATCTAATGTAAATGATCTTTTAGTTTTCATGATGTCAAAACCAACAAATCCAATAGCTTTATTGTCTTGCATCATCGGAATTGAAATCATACTTTTCGTCCCTTCCTCTTGAAGGACTTTAAATATTCTTTTATTATCAATTTTAGAGGTATCAGAAAATTCCACAAACTCCCCTTTTTTATGCTTACTCAATGAGTGGGGAATCTGTGAGAAAGGCATTGACTTTAGTTCATCTATTTGGGAATGAATGCCCTCTGCAACCCATTCATGAGTAATGGAGCAGATTTCATTCTCAAAATCATACTTAAATACATAAGCTCTATCCGCGGAAGAAAACTGAGCAATCTCAAAAAGAGAAGTGTTAATCACCTTATCGATCTGTGAAATAGGCGCATTGATATATTCCGTGGTAATATTTAACATTATCTCTTTAAAGCTGGTCATTTGATCCATCTCTCGTTTTGCCTTTTCAACAGCAGTAACATTAAAGAAAAAAGCTTGAGAACCATTAAAATTACCTTCTTTTAAAATGGGTCTTGCGCGCCCTTTAAGAACTATTTTAGAATCCTGACTCGTTATGAATTCACAGCCTAGATTTTCTACTGAAACGCCCTCCATAAGCTTAGGCATAATTAACTCGAACTCCTTAATTGTATCATTTGTAAAAAAATCAGATATGATCCTACCTTTAACCTCTTCGAGTGATTTAAAAGACATATTCTCTAACCATGCCTCGTTAACGTACGTAATCTGTCCCTTAACATCTAGCATTTGAATCATTTCTGATGACTTATCTAATAAATCTCGATAGTGCCTTTCCTTATCCTCAATAACCTCTAAAGATTCCT
>Ga0206131_10002645_pt1 | contig 21433 bp, 20 predicted proteins | sample Helgoland_Spring_FD_148636 | JGI IMG/M metagenome (GOLD analysis project Ga0206131, IMG submission 148636) | Pelagic subsurface seawater microbial communities from Kabeltonne, Helgoland, North Sea - Helgoland_Spring_Bloom_20160517_1 | ecosystem: Environmental > Aquatic > Marine > Epipelagic ...
CAGGGTCGTCCAAGCAGTGGCGCGGGGTGGAGCAGCCCGGTAGCTCGTCAGGCTCATAACCTGAAGGTCGCAGGTTCAAATCCTGCCCCCGCAACCAAATACAAATTTATAAAATTTACAGGCGTATACCTCAGGGTGTGCGCCTTTTTTGCGTTCTAAGGCTTATTCTTAGATTCGTGTTAGACAATATGGTGGCTGAACAGTTTGAGCGCTTTAATTGGCACGCCTTTAGTCATTTTGATGTGCCTGCTACCCAGATTGGAGCTGAACTAGCTTCCAAGGTCATACAGACCTTTCTCAAACATAGTTGCTTGCAGGAGACCATAAACCGGCATGGTCATATGTTTAAGTCTGATGGTCACAAAAAGTTAATGCAACTATACTGTTTAACTGACGTAACGTTTGAGAATGGGACACATTGCGAGAGTTCCAAACACCCATAGGAGCAAATAATGGTTGTTTGTAAGACTAAAAAATCTGCTGAGTTGTTAGGACGGATTGAAGATCATAATACATACATTTCCTGCCATATTAATAAAGGTCGCTATCAAAAGAGTTTGATTAAAGATACTTCAAATTGGAATCAGATATGTAGTTCTCTGGACGCTGTTAAGGATACGCTTGTTGCTATCTATGGCTTTATGGAAACCGACTTCCCTGAGAATCTGGGTGTTAAGTACAGTTATACCTATGCGATTTTACAGTCGTTGTTTGTTCAACAGGATGCTGTTCAGCATTTGGCAGAAGCATTCAAGATAACACTTATACGTCCAGACTCTTTTAAAACCATTCGGCACATCCGTAATAAGTCGATTGGCCATCCAACAAATAAAAGAAATAAAGACGGAACTACACATCACTTTATTGATAGGCATAGTATAAAAAAGGATGGGTTTACTATTCTGAATGGAATGCCAAAAGGGGAGTATAAATCTGAGAAAGTTAGTATTCCAAGTTTAATTTATGACCAGCTTGTCGAGGTGGAAAGAATTTGTTCTCAAATAGCAGAAGAATTACGGGAAACTGACAAAATGCATAAAAAAACTCACAAAGAGAGACAGCTTGAAAATACGTTTCATTCTAACATGAATTATTACTTTGGTAAGGTCGCAGACGCCATTGGCGGTAAAAACGTGGAGCTTGGAATAACGCTGTTGATTTCGATACGGGCTTCTTATGAGAGTTTTGGGGAAGCCCTCTTGGAGAGAAATGAGCTAGATGATCACATAAAATCTGATTTAGATGAATACCGACATGCTATCTCCAAGTTAGAAGGCTACTTAGAAACGGAAGAGGAAACAATTCCCGAAATGGACGCTCGAATATATCATTTTTATATCTGCAAACAGCACAAGCACTTTATCAAAATTGCGCGGGAAATTGATAAGGAATATGCTGCGGAAGAATAGCTGGGAGCGGTCAATGATTGATTGGTTATTTTAATTCATTGGCCGATGAGTGGAGCTGAACTAGCTTCCAAGATCATACAGACCTTTCTCAAACATAGTTGCTTGATCGAAATTGCGCGGGAAATTGATAAGGAATATGCTGCGGAAGAATAGCTGGGAGCGGTCAATGATTGATTGGTTATTTTAATTCATTGGCCGATGAGTGGCACATGGAGATGGACACTAATCTATGCGAAAATCATCAGATAGCTTGTTTTTAATGACGTCTAACCTCTCCAAGATCAACTGATTGTTCTGACCTTGGCCTGATGCGATTTTCAATAAACTTTCCACATGTGCAGCATATTCTGTACTTTGTTTATTAGAATCTTGCAGTCTAAGGTGAACATTTCGCAGAATAGCTGATAACACAGGTGAACTCTTCTGTAGCTCGAGAAGATAATCTTTTGATATTTCTAGAACCTTGACGCCAGCGTCGCCCGATTTGGCCATAACTGAACGCTTTTTATCCAACAAAAGGGATGCTTCACCAAAAATTTCAGATTTCCCTATTGTGTTTAATTTAAGACCCCTTGGGCTGAAAATATTCACACTACCTTCAATAATGAAATAGCAATGAAACGACGGCGTTTCAAAATCATAAATGACCTGACCGGCAGCCCATGTTCTGGTTGGAAATTCTTCTTCGGAAGGTGACAAATCAAAGATCCTGCGATTAACAATCAATAACGATTAAAAAAATAATATTATGAGCTGAATATTAAGAGATTAAGATAATTTAATACAAGAAAAGTTAAGCATAAAAACTGCCCATATCAACACCTAATCTACTATATCACTAATTCATAAATCACTCAGTGCCTTTGGGCCGATTATTATATGCTGGCCCATATATAGCTTTTAAGTGATGTGATAGATTGTGACGCCTTTGGTTGTGAGGCTGTTTGGTATTGTATGCGGCGCAGATGGTTTTGGGCTGGGGCCCTTGCCCCCTCACGGAAACTTGATCTGCCTGTTATAAGACGCAGACAGTTTCTGTTTGGATTTTCTGGCATTTTCGGTAGGGTTGAATAATGTGGACCGTATTTACCGTTACAGTGGCACTTTTGGTCCCGTTAAAAATCTCAAAGGAACAAACAGATGAACACGCTTATTAGTCGCTTTACTATCCCTAAAGACCGGTTTTCAGGCGCCGTCCTTGTGACAGGAGCAAGCGGTTGCATAGGCGCTTGGGTTGTGGCGAGCCTCACTGCTTCTGGCGTAGAGGTGATTGCATCGGACCTGTCTGTGGATAGGCGGCGGGCAAGCCTTGTCATGGGCGCTGATGCGGCGGCCGATGTTATCTGGGAATGCTGCGATGTAACAGATTTTGACTCAGTTCACGCGCTGGCTAAAAAACATGATTTGCAAGCCATTATCCATCTTGCTGGTTTACAAGTTCCATTCTGTGCTGCCAATCCAGCTCTGGGCGCGCGCGTGAATGTTGAGGGAACCATTAACGTTCTGCAGACAGCACGAGAATTAGGCCTGAAACGCGTTGTCTATGCATCGTCAGTTGCAGCTCATGGATTGCCACCGGGCGGCGACTTCTCAGAAACACTTTATGGCGTTTACAAAGTTGCCAATGAGCATTCGGCCTTTGTTTATTGGAAAGACTGGCAGGTGCCGTCTGTTGGGCTCCGGCCCAATGTTGTTTATGGATTAGGGCGCGATCAGGGGATGAGTTCTAAAAATACTGCCGCTATCGAAGCAGCGGTGAGCGGTACGTCTTTTGATATACCGTATCGCGGCAATTATAGCTGGCTTTATGCAGGCGAGGCTGCGGCGGCGTTTATTGCAGCTGTTAGTCAGGATGGGACAGGCGCGCCTGTTTTCGACTTAAATGGCAGTTGTGAGACGATAGAGGCTGGTCTTGAAATTTTGAAACAACTTGCACCGCAGGCCGAGATAAGCTGTTCGGGAGGTGAGTTTCCGTTTCCAGCAGATTTAGATGACGGACCCTTGCGTGCCTATCTGCCTGATTACCCCTCTATCAGCGTAGAAGAGGGGATAACAGCAACCTATACAGCCCTCTCAGCAACTGATGCCACCGATTAGGACCCTGATGTAACGGCTCGCTATTATTGTGAGTAGCTTCGCGTTGAGAGGGTGCTTGCCCGAAACAGGATAATCAGGGCTGTTGCCATAAAGCAGATCAGACCGGCGGTGAAGAATATCGGCCCATAGGTCATGATTGCGTCTCGTGCTTCTCCAGCACCATAGGCTGCGATAGCTGCGCCTATCTGGTGGGAGGCAAAAATCCATCCAAAAATAACAGGCCCTTTGACTGGCCCGAAGAATTTTCCCGTGAGCCGTACTGTCGGGGGAACCGTTGCAATAAAATCCAGACCGAAGAAAATTGCCCAAAGTGATAGAGCAAAAACATCAAGCTCGCTATACGGAAGATAGAGAAGAGATAGGCCGCGAAATCCGTAATAGAAAGCAAGCAACTTATAATTATCATACCTATCAGACAGCCAGCCTGAACTCATTGTGCCAATGAAATTAAAAATACCCATCACTGCGAGATATGATGAGGCTACAACTATGCCAATATTATTATCAGAGCAAAATGGAATGAAGTGCTGTGAGATCAGACCATTGGACGTCAGCCCGCAGATAAAAAATGTTATCGCAAGAACCCAGAAAGCCGGATGCTTTATCGCCTCTATCAGGCAAGATATGCTGGTCAGGAAGGGATTATCTTTTGATGAGTTAGGCGGCATAAACAGCTCATCCGAGCCATAGGGGGGAACATCCAAATCTGATGGCCAGTTTTTACCAAACAGAAAGAAAAGCACGGCACATAAACAGGCCCCGATGAGAATAGGAAGAATTGAAAACTGCCATTCGAAACGGGTCGTAAGCCAGGCTGTTATGGGCACAAATGCTAATTGACCTGCAGCAAAAGCTGATGTGAGTATCCCGACAACAAGACCCCGCCTTGTCTCGAACCATCTTGTTGCAACAGTCGCCGCAAGCCCTAGCCCAAGGATGCCAGAGGCTATGCCAAGACATACGCCGATACTGAAATACAGATGCCATGTCTGGGTTGCATTCACCGTAAGGATGAGGCCCAAGATAATGAGTGTGCAGGATGTAACAGCAACCTTCGTAATCCCAAGCCTCAGCATTAACGCGCCGCCAAATGGCGCAAACAAGGCAAGGATGAGAAACATTACGCCAATCGCAGTGGTAACATCAGAAATCTGCCATCCAAAAGAAGTTGTCATTGGCAGAATAAGAACTTGAGGGATGCTCAACGCAGCTGAGGTAAAGGTAATCGTAATAAAAGCCAGAAAGGCCATCACCCATCCGTAATATATATTATGACGATCCAGAAAATTCTTTAACGGAAGTGCAAACATCTACTGCTAATCCTAACGACCTTAACATTGCTATATGCGCGTCGGTTAGAATAGTATTGAGATAGAGAGTTTCGTCAATCCTATTCACCGCAATAGAGGCAAGGCCTCATCCTTAAGAGTAGGGTTAAGAAGAGGGGGGTGCAGGCATATGCTGAAGGACGAGCCGTTAATGGAACAGTCACAAAAACCTTATCATGAGATTATCTGCACAAGTTGCCACGCAAAAAAGTCAGCTGTTAAAACCTATTTTGATGATGCGGGCGAAGAATGGCAATCAGTGTGCTTTACCTGCGGTGAAGTTATCTATCATTTACACCATCACGAAACGCGCTCAAAATTACGCCATAAATGTATGGTGCGGTTTATCCTTGGCTAAATGGGCGGGGTGAGCAAGAGGAGACCAGATGAGCAAGCATGTTTTTACAAAACCGTTTACCCAGCAAGAATCAATTCCAGAAGCTGGCATTGAACGCGCTGTGGAGATTATGAGAAGTGGTAGGCTCCACCGCTATAATCTTGCAGGCGATGAGGCAAGCGAGGCTAGTTGCCTTGAGAGGGAATATGCGATCTGGCAGGGTGCTGATTATTGTCTGGCCTGTAGCTCTGGCGGCTATGCTATCCAACTGGCATTGCGTGTATGCGGTGTTGTGCCGGGTGACAAGGTTCTGGCAAACGCCTACACGCTAGCCCCTGTCCCGGGCGCTATCCATAATGTGGGCGCTGTCCCAGTGCTGGTAGATATTGACGAGAATTACCATATAGATTGTGATGACCTAGACGCCAAAGCAAAGGTGAGTGGCGCAAAGGTTCTCCTTTTGTCTCATATGCGCGGCCATATTGCCGATATGGACCGTGTGGTAGAAATTTGTAACGCCTATAATATCTGCCTTATTGAAGATTGCGCTCATACGATGGGCGCCAAATGGCGCGGGATTAGGTCCGGTAACTTTGGCACTGTTGCAACTTTTTCAACCCAGACATACAAGCATATGAATTCTGGTGAAGGCGGATTCCTGACAACAAATGATCCTGAAATAGCCGCGCGTGCTGTTGTTTCGTCAGGCTCCTATATGCTGTATGGCCGTCATGGCGCAATTCCAGCAGAGGAGGTGTTTCAGAAAATCCGGCTTCATTCACCTAACTATTCAGGCAGGATGGACCAGATGCGGGCGGCTATGTTGCGGGCACAATTGCCAGAAATAGAAAAGAATCTGGCGCGCTGGAATCTGCTCTATGATAAATTACATGCACGATTATCGTCTATGGTAGGCGTGACTATTCCGCGGCGTAAGCAAGCTGAAGAATATGTTGGCTCTTCCATTCAGTTTCGTGCTGAGGTGGTTGCAAAACAAAGCATACCTGCCTTTGTTGCCGCCTGTGCAGCGCGCGGTGTAGAGCTTAAATGGTTTGGCGATGACGAGCCAAAAGCGTTCACAAGCCGTTATGATAGCTGGCGTTATATTGATGATATTCCGGTTCTGCCCACTACGTTGAAGGTGCTGGAGAAGACACTTGATATGCGTGTGCCACTGACATTCACGGAAGCTGATTGCGCGCTTATCGCAGATATTATCGAAGATGAAATGAAACAGTTTACGCAGTGATAAGGCGAAAACAAAATCATGGTGCAAGGGTAGTCTTGTTATTACTGACGCTAGGTTACATAAACCGCGCAGGGTCAAAAGCAGAGGTATCACTATTGCTGACCCTACCATCAATCATATCAGCAATCATGCGGCCTGATTTTGGCCCCGATGTTAACCCGATATGCTGATGGCCAAAGGCTGTATAGATACCGCTCTGTGCAATCTGGCCAATCAGCGGCAGGCTATCTGTCGTAGAGGGACGAAACCCCATCCATTCTTCGGTGCCGTCATAATGCAGCTCGGGGAAGGCATCCTTAACAAAGGATTTTATCAGCGCAATTGGTCTTTTTGACGGGCCATACTCAATGCCGCCTAACTCCACTGTTCCGGCACAGCGCAGGTTCCCTCCCATGGGGGTGATGCCAAATTTCCCTGCGGCGAGCATCGGATTTTTTGGTAATATCGATGCATTTTTATAAACAACATGATAGCCGCGCTCAGCCTCTAGCGGAACAGACAAGCCAAGGCGCTTCATGAGCGGCTTTGACCAAATGCCTGATGTCACAACAGCATTGTCACATTCAAACTCACCCTGGTCAGTGTGAATGGCTGTTATTTTGCCATTAGATTTTTTAAAATCCTGGACCTCTGCTTGAATGAAGGTTCCGCCGCCATGGACAAAATAGGCGCATAGTTCTTTGACATATTGTCCAGGATTTAGAATGTGACCCTGCCCTTCCAGAACAGCCATACATTGCATTGTCGGACCCAGAATTGGCTCTTCTTCTGCAACCTGCGCGCCGGTTAGGATGGTTGGCACAAGCCCCACCTCTCGGCGTAATGCCCAGCTATAAGCGTCTTGTTCAAAACCTGCTTGTGAGCGGTAGACATAGCTGATTTTGCTATCCACTACCCACTGCGCGACAGGCGTGCCGCTGCTCAAGGCTTTATGCTGGTCTACAGCATCAGACAAAAGAGGCATCAGGTGCGAGACTGTCTGGCGCGCCTTGGCATCGGTTGCTTGTGATAGAAACTTTGCTAACCACGGAACAAGACGCGGCATATAACCCCATTTCAGAGAAAAGGTGCTTTTGGGATTAAATAGAAGAGAGGGTAGATTGCCCCAGAGAGCGGGTGTTGTCATGGGCACGACCGCCCATTGTGCAATTAAGCCAGCATTACCGTAAGACGCGCCCATACCCGGCTCGCCCCTATCCATCAGAATGACCTGATAGCCATATCGTTGCAACCAGATAGCGGTTGATACGCCGCAGATGCCAGCACCGATAACAATAATTTTTGGCTGTGCCATAAGGCGGCGCTCCCATGGATTATGCTAACCTAGCATTTTCCTTGCTATATTATAACAAACATATCTGGCCCTATAATAGACCGGTTGCGATAAGCCGTCCGCCCATTAGTAAGAAAGCCGTCAGCACAAAAGTACGGAATAACTCATGCGATACATAACGCCGTAGGATCTCTCCTACCCGAAAGCCACACATCACCACAAAAAGCCCAACAAGTGACTGCAAAAGTGTTTCGCTGGTGACAACACCAGAAATGATGAGCCCGATAGTAAGGGGGATGCAGCCGGCAAGAAACAGAAACCCTGTTGCGCCAATAAATTCCTCTTTGGGTGTATTTCGAGCCAGAAGGTACATCGCAACAGGCGGCGACCAAATAGAACTTAGCCCGCCCAAGATGCCTGAAAATAGGCCAACACCTACCTGCCATCCAAGCGCATCAGAAATCGGAAGCGGGATGCGGAACAACAAATTGACGGAGAAGGCCACCATGGCACAGCCAATGGCAACCGTTAGCATGGCGGTAGGAAAAGACGTGATGAATAATGACGTAACAAAGATGCTAGTCATAATGGCCGCGGCAAACCATTTATATTTTATCGCTATTTGCCGCCTATTTTCAGACCGGTTGAACTGGACGAAGTTTGTGAAAACAATCGGCAAAATCATCAGTGATATAGCAGTTGTTGGCTCCATGATAAGGGTCAGAAACGCCATCGCAGCAGCAGGAAGACCAATACCCAGAAACCCCTTAATGAGAGCCGCTATGAAAAAAATACCCGCAACAAGAACCATTTCTGCCGGCTCAATGCCTGCCGGCAGAAAGGTTTCATAAAACACATCCATTATTACGTTTCCTGATACACCAGACCAAACAGCTTTAATCGTTGAACTTTACCAGATGGCCCTTTTGGCAGGTCATCAAGAATATGAATATTATCGGGACATTTGAACTTACCAAGCCGGTCCCGGCAATGATCAAGAAGAGCTGAAACATCAGCCGCCTTTCCGGGCTTAAAGCGAATACATGCCTCAACCCTTTGGCCATAATTCTCGCACGGCACAGCAAAGGCTGCTGCTTCTAGAATAACATCATGCTCTAGCAGCACTTCATCAATTTCACGCGGTGCAATATTCTCCCCGCCCTTGATGATAAGCTCTTTTATCCGGCCGGTAACAAACACATATCCATCATCATCCATATGGCCAATATCGCCTGTCCGCAGCCAGCCATCGCTCGTAATCGTCTTTGCGGTTTCATCGGGCTGATGCAGATATTCCTGCATAACATTTTCGCCGCGCACCAGTATCTCGCCAGACATGCCTGCGGCAAGGGCGTGTAAATTTTCATCTGCAATAATGATTTCATTTCCCACAGCAATGCCGGGTGAGCCTATTTTGCGTTCTTGTGGCGGCATGGGGTTTGATAGGATTTGTGCACCTGTTTCGGTTAGCCCCATTGTTTCAATAATCGGAATCCCAAACCGGGCTTCAAACCGGCGGTGAATTTCAGGCGATAAAGGCGCCGAGGCGGAACGCGAAAAGCGCAGCCGTGCCCGGTCAAGCACTGGCTCGGTTTCGTCATTTAATAGATAGGCAAACAAAGTCGGTACCGCACTAAACCAGCTCACCTTATGGTCATAAACCTGTTGCCAGAAAGTCGAGACTGAAAATTTATAGGGGATAATAAGCTGGCTGGTAGATACCAGAGTGCCCATGACGGTCACGCATAATCCGTTAATATGATAGATAGGCAATACGCAAAGGCCGGTATCTTTTGACGTGATATGATGGGCCTCAACAGGGTTTCTGCCAGCCGCCAGTAAATTTCCATGGCTTAGAACAACGCCTTTTGGATTACCTGTGGTGCCGGAGGTATACATCAAGATGCCGGGCGTTTGTTTCTGCGGCGAGGGGGTGTGTTCTGCAGCCGTGCCGCTATATCCCTCTGGCCAGACAGGCTGTCCTTCTGGCGGCAGACTGATGATAAGAGGTGAAAGCTCAGTCGTCCTCAGAACATCTTTGATGAGGTCATGATTATCGGGCGCACAGAAAATAACATCAGCTTTGCAATGGTTCAGCACATAGGACATTACCTTTGCCCCTGCGACCAGATTAAGCGGGGTTGCAAGGTAGCCGCCATAGGTGATGCCGGCAATGGCAAGGCAAGCGCCTATGCTATTATGAGAGGCAATCGCAATGGATGCACCTTCTTCTGTTCCCAAGGCTTTTAGATGTGCTGCAATGGTTTGGGCCTGAGAAAGGGCCTCTTTCCAGCTAATCTGCTGGCCGGTTTCAGGGCTGGTGAGCCAAATAGCATCAGGTGATGCTGCTGCATTCTGTTCAAGCTGGTCACGAAGAGAACCGCTCATTTGCCAAACTCAGCCCAGTAATCAGAAAAAATCTCGTCCAGTTCAGGTTTCCGCTCTGGGATTACGCGCACAATCTTCACGTGGTTCACAAAATGCGTCCAGTTCAGGTTTTCATCGATTGAATTACCACCCCAGCTCCCACATCCCATCGAGAGAGAAAACGGCATGCCATTATTAAAAAACCCGCCATTGGCAAAGCAATGAGCCTGATTAACAATCACACGGCAGGTCCGTGCCTCCATCGCAAGCGCATGGGCACGGCTATCATCAGTGGAATGAAGGCCAAGAGAATGGCCAGCTCCCTGAATAGTCTGTATCGCCACTGCCTTTGCCTTGGCGTCTTCAAAATCAGAGGCTCTATAGAGTGCAAGAAAGCGCGCCATCTTCTCCCCCGTCATCGGGATATCAGCGCTAATATGCTCCTGCGGCGCAACAAGGAAGCTTGTCCCATCTGGCGCGGTGGCTGTTAAGCCCATTGCCTCCAGAACAGTCTCAATATCCTGCGCCAGCAATGTTGTTGTCATTTTTCCATCATGCCAATGAATGGATTGGAGCTTATCTGCTCCGGCTTTATCAAGCAGGTATCCACCATGCCGTCCGAGCGCCGCAACAACCTCATCATAAACGCTATCAACAGCAATCACGGCATTTTCCGAGCTACATGATGTGGCATTATCAAAGATTTTTGAGGCGGCAATCTTGGCCGCAGCATCATCAATATCGGCTGTTTCATCAATAATCGTAACAACATTACCAGCACCCACACCAAGCGCAGGTGTGCCAGATGAATATCCAGCGCGCACATTGCTCTGAGAGCCGGTCACAACAACAAGATCGGCAGACTGCATCAGCCGTTGGGTTTTAGGCTTGGATGGCGGGGCAGGTGACATCTGCACCAGATTGTCTGGTAGCCCCAATGCGGCAAGGGCTTTGTGAATATGACGAAGCAGGGCAAGAGCTGGTTTTACCCCTTTTGGACTAGGTGCGATGATAATCGCATTCCCTGTTTTCAATGCGTTGATGATATTATTAGTCGGTGTTGCAAGCGGGTTTGTTGAGGGTACAATCGCTGCAATAACGCCTTTCGGCCGGAGATAGGTTGAAAGACCTGTTTTCGGATCATCGCCAACATGCCCAAAGCTGGTGACATGTTTAAGATCACGCATCAGCCCTAATGTCTTATTATGATTTTTGCGAACCTTGTCTTCAACACGGCCAAGACCCGTTTCAGCAACTGCCATTTCTGCCAGTGTCTGGTTTCGTTCCGGCTCCATCAAGGCCCAGGCGACAGCCTGACAGGCTTTATCAAACAGGGCCTGACTACCCATTTCCTCATAGCGCGCTTGAGCAATGCGCGCTAAAGCAACGGTTTTGTCAATTTCAGCAATGCCGCTATCATCAGTCATATGGTTCACTTCTTTAGTTAGATGGCTTAGGCAGGGTTTGCCTTAAACGCTTTGTGTAACCCGCTTGCAAGCGTCAATGTGCCAGCAATAATCAGGATAAGACAAACGGGGCGTGATAAGTAATCAAACAGGTCATAATGAACCATCTGCATGCCTTGTGCGAAATTCTGTTCGCCAATTTTTCCCAGAATAATGCCAAGCACAATCCCGGGGATGGAATAGCCTGAACGTCGCAGCAGGAATCCAATAATGCCGGCACCGAACATCACCATGACATCCAGAACCAGACCCCGGCCAATATAGGAGCCGATACTTGCCAGAAGCAGGATCAGAGGCGCAAGGAACTGGAACGGAATTTTCAATAAATACAGAATTGTTTTTGTTTCAAGGATGCCAATGAAGAGAATAGACAGATTGGCATAAAACATCGCAGCAAAAACAACCCAGATAAGGTCTGGCGAGTTATAGAAGACCAGCGGTCCTGGTTCTAGGTCATGCATCTGGAATACAGCAACCATCATGGCGGTAAGAGCGCCGCCCGGAAGCCCAAGGGCGAGCAGCGGGATCATAGCAGCACCTGTTGCTGCATTATTGGCTGTCTCAGATGAAATAACGCCTTCGATATTTCCTTTTCCGAATGACTCTTTATTCTTTGACCAGCGCACAGCTTCGCCATAGCCCATAAAGGCAGCAAGTGTCGCGCCAATGCCGGGAAGGATGCCGCAGAAAAACCCAACAAACACTGAACGGATAACAGCAATTTTCTGCTGCCACAATTCAAAAAATGAGGGGAATTCCATATTCACTGGCGGCGCTTCATAGCGCCCTCTGGCAGTTTTTTCAGCCTGTACAAAGATTTCTGAAACGGCAAAAAATCCGAGAATAGCAGGAACAAAGGCAATGCCCGCGGCCAAATCGGAAAAGCCGAAATTAAAGCGGTCAATCCCGCCAACCGGATCCTGTCCAATGGTGGCAATGATAAGGCCCAATGCAACAGACATCCACCCTTTCCAGATTGTTCGCCCGCCAACAGAAGACGCAACAGCCAAACCAAAAAACACCAGAGCAAATATTTCCGGTGGCCCAATATTGCGTATCGCCCATTTTGCGAGCGGCTCAGTTGCTGCCATCATCACCAAGGCTGATGCAACACCGCCAATAGCAGAACAGAGCACTGCGGCGCCTACTGCCTTGCCGGCTAGTCCTTTGCGTGTCATGGGATAGCCATCAAAGGCTGTTGGCGCGTTTTCAGGCGCTCCTGGGATATTGAATAAAATGGCAGTAATTGCGCCGCCATAGGTGCCTGTACAATAAATAACCGCAAATAGCATCACGCCCTGTGCCGGTGTCAGGCTTGCCGTGAAGGGCAACAAAATGGCAGCGAGCGTTAGCATGCTTACGCCCGGAATCGCCCCAAATAACATGCCGCCTAATACCCCAAAAACAAAAATAGCAAGTGTATAGGGGTCACCGAAAAGAGCACTGCTCCCGAGAAGGAAATTTTCTATCATTGTCTTCCTACCATAAATCCAGCTGCTGGAATTGTGAGTTCATTCGGAGAATAAAGGCACTATAGTCATAAAATGGTGAGACATTACCTTGCGGTAATGGTGCATTCAAAACCATCATAAACAGGAACAGGAGAAGCGCGTAGATAAGCAGCGTTATACTGATTATCCAGCGCGGGCGTCGTTCTCCAAAAAGTAGAATGATAAACACGATGAAAAAAGGTGTCGCAAAGTAAAACCCGGCAGGCTTTAACGAGAGCGCATATAAAAAGGGTGTCCCAAGAACAGCAATAATCTTCAGGACAGCCCCTATGGATGTTGTCCCATCAGCCTCATCATCGTCATCAGAAATGCCGACACGTCCTGACTGGGCGGCCGAGCCAAACCTGTATTGATGAAAGAGATTGCCAAGGGTCACAAATAACAAAATACCTAAAATAACTCGGGGCCAGCCTGTTGCCCCAAATTTATAAATCTCAATCGGTTGGTTAAAATCATAAGTGAAGGCGAAAAAGACCAGCACAATAGTGAGCCAGATAGTGCCTTCAATCAGATGAGAATTCTTAAGGTTCCCCATTTTCATGAATAATGCTCTTAGCTAGATGGATGTGACTTTGGTTTTGGGATAAGAGGGCGGAACGCTTATTTAACGGTCCGCCCTCCTTTATAAAATATGTGTATGTTCAGACGTTATTTTACGTCAAGACCCATGTTTTTATACACATCGCGATATTGCGGGATAGTCGTATTGATAAGCTCAATGGCTCCGGCTGTATCACGATAGCTGTCAATTACAGTCATAAACTTCTTCTCGTTAAATGCCTGATAGCTATCTTCACAATAACCGCGTTGGAAGGCCCATTTTAGCCATTCTACCCTGTCAGCTGGTGCGTCTTTATGCACATAGAAGCCACGGAACCTAAGCAGTGGTTCGAAATCCATACCCTTTTCTCTGTGGGTCGGAACATCTGCAAAGACACCTGGGCGTTCATTGAAGATGGTGAGAATAGGTTTGAAGTCACCTGAGTCTAAGAATTTCCGAACATCGCCCGGCTGTTCATAAAGTGCATCAACCTGACCACCAAGAAGTGCGCCATAACGTGGGGCACCTTTATCAAAGGAAATTTGTTGGATTTCCATACCTGTTGCGTCTGTTAAAAAGCTCATGGTCACACGTTCCATTGAGCCTTCTTTAGACACGTTAGCAATTGTTGCTTTGCCTTTTTGAGCTTTCACCCAGGCAACAAACGAATCCCAGTCAGTAAAGCGTGTCTCTTCGGTTCTGATATAAATCTGAGAGAACGTTACTTGTGAGATTACAAGAGGGATAAGATCAGTCGCCGGATTTGGACGGCTCGAATCAAGCGCATGGGCAGATGCTGCATCATCAATATGCTCCATCACTGAGTATCCATCGGCTGGTGCTGCCATATAGGCTGTCATGCCGACAGTGCCCGAACCACCTGATTTATGGTCGCGGTTAATAGAAACGCCTGTAAGGGATGTGACGGCTTCAGCCATGGCTGAAGCAACCTGACCCGACCCTCCGGCTGGGCCGTAAGGTACAATCATAGTAAGCGCTCTGTCTGGAAAGCCACCGGGCTTTGCCATTTCTGCATCTTTTACTTTACACTCAAAGGCATTCGCACTTGATGCCCCAATCACAAGAAGACCAGTAACAAGACTAGCCGCTATTTTTTTCTGAAGTTTCATAGTCGCTCCCCATTATTTTTTTATAAATTTATGAGTTGGTCTATCTACCCTTCCACAAACTTTGGCAAAGAACCAAGATATTTTTCGATTTAAGCCCCTTTTTGCGAGCATTATGTAGGGCTAATATGATGTTTCCTTGAGGGTTGTTTCTTATCTTTCTATGCTATTATATTGAAATATTTTACTCTTTGGGCAGGGATGTATGGTGCGGTCTTAACTCTTTCCAAAAGAGCGAAATATCATGATGTGACGAAATATCTGGCTAGCAAATTATCCAAAAAAGGGAAAAACGGGGAACGATGCCGTGTTAAGATTCTGGCAAAAAAGAAGTACCCTGTCGCAAAGCCTTAAATTTTTTGAGGCTGACGCGTGCCGTTCTGTTAGGGGCTCATGGCAGATTAATGTCTTCCCACAAGCCGTCTGGCTCTCTATTAATACAGATCAATAAGGTGCCCACAGAAACCTAAAAGGGACTAAAATGTTAGACGATACGAAACTCGAGGGGTTTCGCGCCTTAGCGCAAACAGAACTTACTATTCTGGCTGTCAGTTTGGTGATTTTCTGGGCATTGGCTCTCTCCGGGCGCGCCGTTTTTGGCCCTGCAGCCCCGCGACCCGTTCTGTCATTATTGGGCCTTACTGTTATTTATGGCCTATTTGTTGTTGGCTCTTATCTTTATCCGGGCTTGTCTGTTTACGCACCCCTCATCCTGATGGCTGTTCTTGCTTGTTTCGGGCTCTGGCGCAGTCGACATATTTTCACCCAAGATAGCCTTTATATGGCCGTTGCACTTGTCCTAGTAAGCCCGCTGATTTTATTGGCGCTGGTTGTGAATGAACCATTATGGGATGATTTCACCCATTGGCTTGTCTCAGCTCAATATTTGATCCGCGAAGGCCATCTGCCAACTGCCGATAGCGTTGTTCTGAACCATGCCCACCCAAGCTATCCATATGCACGTGCTCTTCTACATGCTTGGGTGGATGGCGTTTTGGGTAGCTTTAATATCACTATTCAGGGTGTCTTTAACATCTTTTTTGCGAGCACTCTTCTATTATGGATACCGCGCTGGCTTAGCGTTTTTCTTGAGCGCCGCGCCTTATTTCATGAATCCCTCATTGGAATGGGATGTTTCAGTTGGCTTATAATTTTATGGGCGGCGCTGTTAAGTAACACCCTAATTGTGAGCAGCTATGCAGACCCGATTTACGTTATTGTAATGGTCCATCTGTTTTTTGCACTTGGGCTAGATGCGCTTCAGAAGGGGCGGTTTTTTCACGCCTCTGTCTCATTAGACCCGGTTCTTATTTGTCTTTTTGTTGCGCCGATTATTCTCAAACAAAGCGGGCTTTATTTTTCTGTTATGATGTTGGGTCTGTTCTGGCTTTATAGTGTTATCGAACACATAAAGGAGGCTAGGTCCATCAGGGGCGGCGTGCTGGCCCAGAAGACGGTTATTCAAGTATTGTATCTTCTGCCAATGCTGTGTCTTCATCTTATATGGGCATCTTATGTCAGCACTCAGAACATCAAGGCTTCTTTCGGTGTGAGAGCAGCAGAGTTTTGGAATTTTGATGTCCTTCATCATATTCTAGCAGGTGTTGGGTTCCAAATGGCCGCGCGGCCCTATGCGGCTCTCGGGGCCATCATTATTATAGTGATGCTTATTCTATGGGTAATAAAGGGTCGTTCTGCACAAGACAGAACATTTATCTTATTGCCACTGTCTCTTGGCTTTTTTCTGCTTACAGCCCTATTTCAGATTCTGGCATATTGCGTTGCCTTTACAGAGTATGAAGCTATGCGCGCCGCATCATTTAACCGTTACATAGCGCCATCCGGTTTGATCATGTGGAGCGCTTTACTACTTTATTTTATCAGAGCACTGACCAGTAAACCTCTGATGCGCCAGCAATTAGTTTCTGCCGGGCTTGTTCTATCCTTCCTTATAGTCGTTGTGAGTTTTGCTGATAAGATTGCTCTTGCGCGGCGGCTCAACCCGTCTCTAATTGAGACAGCAGAAATGATGAAAAGCTCTTATCAAAAGGGTGAAAAACTGCTGATACTCGATCTGCTGGGCAATGGTATCGAAGCGACTGTTATCCGGTTTTATTTAGACTCGCATATGCTGGCATCCTATGTAGATAATAACCGGACGCGGGAAAAAATCACGCCAGCCATGCTTGCAAAATGGGCAGAAGGGTTCGACCATGTTTATGTGCATAGTGCGCCAGATTATGTGTTGCCCATGGTGGGTGTACCAAAAGAAATGGTCATGCTGGGGCGTAGCCTGAGAGAACGCTACCCACGGGGTGAAAGATTGCTGCTCCTTGATTTAATCGGCAGTGGCAAGGATGGTAATGTATTGTCTCTCATGCTGAAGCGGCATATGAATATTACGCTTCTCACAAGAAGTGATTTGAAAAGTCAGATGACTGAAGCTGACATAATGGGGTGGCTTCAGGGACATCAACATCTATATATTCACACTGCGCCTGAGCAAATAAAGCAGGTATTCGAAAAAAATCTGACGCAGGTGAGGTAATAGTGATGATGTCTACTCAGCCCGAAATATCCGCATTACGGATTGCTGTTATTCTGCCCTGTTATAATGAAGAAGCAACCATTGCGCAGGTTATCAAAGCCTTTGCACAGCATCTTCCGCATGCTGATATCTATGTTTGTGATAATGCATCACAAGATAAAACAGCAGAGCAGGCCAGCGCAGCAGGCGCCATTGTCCTCAGCGAGCATAAGCAAGGCAAAGCCAATGCTGTCAACCGCCTTTTTAGCGCCGTTGATGCAGATGTGTATGTGTTAAGTGACGGGGATCTTACCTATGATGCCAGTGCCGCGCCGCAGCTGATAACAGCGCTTATTGAAAATAAATGTGAAATGATTGTGGGAACGCGCACACCGGTTTCTGGGCAAAAAACCTATCGTCCGGGCCATAGTTTTGGTAATTTCGCCTTTACAACCATACTGCGCAGTCTGTTTGGCGGGAACTTCAGTGATGTCTTGTCTGGCTACCGGGTGTTTTCTCGGGCTTTTGTTAAGTCGATGCCAATTATGTCACGAGGGTTTGATATCGAGGTGGAAATGACGGTCCACGCATTGGCAACAGGCCAGCCTGTTGCAGAATTATCGACGGCCTATTCTGAACGTCCAGAAGGGTCTGTGAGCAAATTAAGTACATTCAAAGACGGCTTCCGTATCGGGCTTCGCATTATTAGGCTCATTGTTGATTTCCGGCCTCTCACCGTCTTTGGTGTGGCCGCTATTATTTTCGGGGTAGTGGGGTTAAGCTTGTTCTATCCTGTCTGGCTGGCCTATCTGGATACTGGCTTGGTATCGCGCTTTCCAACAGCGTTCCTCAGCCTTGGCTTGGGGCTTTTATCTATTTTGAGCCTTTTAAGTGGGCTTATTCTTGATGGTATTTCGCGGCAACGCCTTGAGATGAAAAAGCTGGCCTATCTGTCTCAGATGCTAAAATCGAGATAGCGTTCTCCTAACGGTCTTTCTGCATTAACAGCTTCCGACTCATCACAAAATTCAAGATAGCTGTGCAGATGGTTGCAATGGCAAGCGACAGATCAACTCTGACTGCCATGATAATCAAGCTTGAATAAAGAATGAAACTGAAGCTAGCGCCAACAAGCATGGCAAGAAAATAGGCAACGATTTCTGCGCCTCTGACCGGGCTGTAGTTCGAGAAGCTGATAAAGCGGTTTGTCAGGAACGTTGCGGCTATCGCGGCTGGCAGGGATACAAAGCGCGGTATAATAGCGCCGAGCCCCAAAAATATTCCAGCTTTTATCAGGCATATTTCAACAAGAAAGCCTAATACGCCTGCAAAGCAGAAACCGATAATCATGCGTAATGTCACGCCGGAGAGCCCCTTCCTTGTGGTAAAAAGGATGTAGCAGATATATCGAGCGCTTTTCGGGCGCCCTCATTTTGGTTTATATGAGTTTTCGTCGTCTGTGAATAATTCACTGTTTTTTGTGCATCATATTTTAGTATAACTCTTAGCTATTTGAGGAATGCTATCACTACTGGGAGAGGCTTTAGGATAAATGATACAAAATTTTCTGATAATTTTATGTGTGATTGTGCCAACGCTGTCTCAGGCAACAGACCTGCAAATAGCACGCGATGATGATCAGGGCGCTAATGTTGTTTTTCTGCGTCATGCGCTGGCGCCCGGTTATGGCGACCCTGATAATTTCATAATGACAGATTGCACTACCCAGCGAAATTTAAGTGAGGCTGGTCGTAAGCAGGCAGAAGATATCGGCAGGAAGATGAGGGCAGAGGGAATCGTTTTTTCAGAAATTCTCAGTAGCCAATGGTGTCGATGTAAAGAGACTGCGATGCATCTTAAGGTGGGGGAATGGCAAGAATTTGAAGGCTTAAATTCTTTTTTTCAAGGCCATGCTGACAAACAGAAAACCATTAATTTGCTAACAGAAAAATTATCAAAAATTCCGAAAGATCATCTTGTGTTAATGGTCACCCATCAGGTCGTGATATCTGCAATAACCGGAATAGCCCCGCAAAGCGGCGGCGCGGTGCTCTATGATACAGCCACTAAAAAGGCCCAGATATGGTGATCCTCTTCACCAAAAACCTGAATTATTACTAAACAACACTAACGCTCAGAACGCGCCTCAAGCGGAAGGGCGGTTGTGTATTTGATTTCTTCCATAGCAAAGGATGAGCTGACATCTGTGAGCGAAACCTCACTGATGAGCCGTTTGTAAAATCGGTCATAAGCGGCCATATCCTTGCCAACGACCCGCAGCAGATAATCAACCTCGCCGCTCATCCGGTAGAATTCAACAACTTCCGGGTAGGATGAAATTTTCTGCGCAAACTCTTCAAGCCACTCAGCATTATGCTGGTCTGTTTTGAGCGCAACAAAAACAGTCATCCCGAGGCCAAGCTTGTCCTTATCCAGCAGGGCAACGCGTCCACGGATTATACCAGCCTCTTCAAGTTTCTGGATGCGGCGCCAGCAAGGCGTTACCGACAAGCCGACTTTGCGGGCAATATCGCCAACTGACAGTGAGCTATCCTGCTGTAGCAGGTCCATGATTTCCCTGTCTTTTGATGCGCCATCTTTTTTGTCCATGATGCTTGGCTCCTTTTTTAACAGTCAAGACTGTAATGATATCGTTGTTTTTATAGGTATAAGAAAAATAATTTCTAATTACATGAGATAAAGTAAAAAACATACCTTTTTACGTGTTTTTTTATTTATTTATTAAAAATAAATTCTATTTATTGCTGTAGCTAATCCTAATCATAACCAATCCCGGTAGGGGAGTAAGGCTTACAAAAGTGAAACTGATACATTTCGTTGCGGGAGCCTTTTTGGCATTATTCCCGATGATATCGCAGGCGGCAGGCTTTGGCCCCCTTATTGATGCACAAACACTTGAGACGCAGCGCGCAAGCGCGGCTGTCCTAATAATTGATATTAGGGCAGGACAGTCAGCAAAAACGGGCCTCTCACATTTTGAGAGTGGGCATATCCCTAATGCTGTCCATGCCCCTTATAATTTATTCCGCGGCCCCCAAGATAATCCAGGCGCTCTTGTGACCGAAGCGCATCTGACCGACTTATTTCAGGGGCTTGGTGTAACCGCCTTGCGGCCTGTTGTGGTTGTCCATCAGGGCAGAAACGAAACTGATTTTGGCGCGGCGGCTCGTGTTTACTGGACGTTAAAATCCAGCGGCGTGCAGCAGCTCGCTATTTTAAATGGCGGCATGAATGCATGGACAAGCGCTGGCTTAACAATTGAGACAGGCGCGGGCGCAGCGCAGGAAGCCTCTGATTTTACCGCCGTGTTTTCCTCAGAATGGTTGGCAACAGCCTCAGATATTACAACCGCCCTTGGGGATGGCAGGGACATTGACCTTATTGATGCCCGGCCGGCTTCCTTTTGGCAGGGGAATGCAAAACATAGTGCCGCAACCCGTCCCGGAACATTGCCGCAGTCACGCTATTTTGTTCATAATAGCTGGTTCAATAAGGACGAGCCAACGCTCATCAACCAGTCTATCGTTCCTGAATTGGCGGCTTCAAACGGGTTTCAGCAAGGCGATAATATCGTATCCTTCTGTAATACAGGACATTGGGCGGCAACCAACTGGTTTGCCCTTAGTGAGTTGGCCGGCATCGAGGGCGTAAAGCTCTATCCAGAATCGCTTGTTGGCTGGTCAGCGCGCGGCGGAGAAATGGAGAATGTGCCAGGTCATTTGCGTCATTTATGGAATACGGTTTCCGGAAAATACTAGGGCTGTCCCATGATATCTTCACTAAAAGCGGCGCCATTACTGGCGTCGCGATCTTTTCGTATTAGCCTCTGTGCCATTAGTCTAGGGATTATATCAATCGCGGTGGCGGCGAATGCCGGTCCGCGTTTTGGCCTGCTGTTGTTAATTGGCGGCGGCATGGGAGCAACCCTTGAGGGGCTCGGCTTTGGCTTTGCTGGTCCGTGGCGGCGTCTTATTCTGGCCCGAAATCCGTCCGGGTTTCTTGCCCAAATACTGAGTATGGCTCTTGTGGCTCTTATCGCCTTTCCGTTGCTTGAGGGACATCCAGCCGAGCTAACGGGGGCGCATGCCCCGGTTGGGTTTGCGATGGTAGCAGGAGCCTATGTATTTGGGATATGCATGCAGCTTCTTCTGGGATGTGGTTCTGGCACGCTTGTTGATGC
>Ga0206131_10002655_pt1 | contig 21374 bp, 41 predicted proteins | sample Helgoland_Spring_FD_148636 | JGI IMG/M metagenome (GOLD analysis project Ga0206131, IMG submission 148636) | Pelagic subsurface seawater microbial communities from Kabeltonne, Helgoland, North Sea - Helgoland_Spring_Bloom_20160517_1 | ecosystem: Environmental > Aquatic > Marine > Epipelagic ...
AAAGGAAATACGTCTTTAGAACAAACTATTACGGCGTCTAGAGAAAACGGAACTCTTTTTTACGAGCAAGTATTAACGGCTATTTTTCCAAAATTGAGTCCACAAACTCAAACAGAAATTAATGATTTGGCTAAAGGCAGACCGCACGTTGTACTAGAAGACAATAACGGTAACTTTTTGTTAGCCGGACTAAAATATGGTTGTGATGCAACCGGTGGTACTATTTCAACGGGTACTGCTATGGGAGATTTATCAGGTTACAATTTAACTATGAGTGGAATGGAGCCAATACCGGCTTATTTTGTAGATAGTGCTTTAGTTACCGCAAATATAGGCGCAGACACAATCGACGATATTTAATATTGTTTTGTTTTAAGTTAGAAGGACGTATCTGAGGGGGTACGTCTTTTTTTTGACAAAAAAGGAAATTAAAGCGTTATATATTAAAATAAGACATTGTACACTATATTACCAAATACAAATGCTCAGACTATAAAGTTTGTTCCGAGAGATACGGCTACACTTATAACGGTATCTTTTAGAGACGACCAAACAAACGCGATACAGACTTTTAATTTTTCTAGTTCAGACGCTAATTACAATTTACCTACGGCTACAAATGATTTTAGCGAATTAACTTTTCAAATAACTGATTCAACATTTTTAAAAGAGGGTCATTTTTACGATATTAAAATGATAAATCAATCTTCTAGCGATACAATTTATAAAGACCGAGCATTTGCAACGGCTCAAACAGTTAATCAGTCTAATAACGATTATTATACTATAAATAAAGATGAGTATATTGCAGAAAATACTAACAATAACGATTACATAGTTTTATGAGATTCGTACAATTAAACACATACACGACACCTGAGGTTAAAGAGGTTCGTAATCAAGAATGGATTGGCTACGGGGAAGACAATAATTACTTTCAGTATTTAATAGACCAATATTTAGGGAGTCCGACTAACAACGCAATTATTACGGGAATAAGCGACTTAATTTTTGGCAAAGGCTTAGACGCAACAAATAGTAATAGAAAGCCGGACGAGTACGCTCAAATGAAAGTCTTACTAAAAGACGATTGTGTAAAGAAATTGTGTTCTGATTTAAAACTAATGGGTCAATGTGCCTACCAAGTTATTTATAACGCAGACCATAGCAAAATAGTTCAATTAGAACACTTTCCCGTAGAGACTTTAAGATCAGAAAAATGTAATGACGACGGAGAAGTAGAAGCGTATTACTATTATTATGATTGGACGGAATACAGAAAAGGAGACGAACTAACTAGAATACCGGTTTTTGGTACAAGTTCTGAGTCTATTGAGATTTGCTACATAAAACCTTACAGAGCCGGTTTTAAATATTACGCACCGGTTGATTATCAAGGCGCATTACAATACGCAGAATTAGAGGGCGAAATAGCAAACTACCATTTAAACAATATTATGAATGGCCTTGCGCCGTCTATGTTAATTAATTTTAACAATGGAGTTCCGGACGAAGAAACTCAACAAATTATAGAGGGAAAGATTAAAGATAAATTTTCCGGAAGTAGTAATGCCGGACGTTTTATCTTAAATTTTAATGATAGTTCAGAGCAAGGCGGTAGTATAGAGCCGGTTCAATTATCTGACGCACATCAACAATACGAATTTTTAAGTAATGAATGTATGCGTAAATTAATGGTCGGGCATAGAGTTATTTCGCCAATGTTACTAGGAATTAAAGACGATAGTGGATTCGGTAATAATGCAGACGAAATTGAGACGGCATCTACTTTAATGGATAATACCGTAATAAGACCATTTCAGGAATTATTATTAAAAAGCTTTGAGCAAGTATTAGCCGTAAATGGTATTGCTTTACAATTATACTTTAAAACACTACAACCGTTAGAGTTTGCAGACTTAGAAAATGCAATCACTAAAGAAGAGGTCGAAGAACAGACCGGTCAAAAATTATCGACTGATTTAAAAGAGCCTTGTTGGGACGGTTACGAGCAAATAGGCACAAAGATTAAAGACGGCAAAGAAGTCCCTAATTGCGTTCCTATTGAAGCCGTAGAGCAACTGAGAGCAGATTTATTAGAGAGCATTTTAAATATTGAACAAGAAGACTTGTCTGATTATGAAATTATAGACGAAAGACCGGCTAATAAAAATGACGACTTATTAAACAGTTCTTTAAATTTAGCTAGTGTAGTCTCTAGCAGTCCAAATCGTAAAAGCGAACAAGACACAAAACTATTTAAAGTACGATACGTTTATGCACCGGATAAGGCTTCGGCTAACAGTAGAGATTTTTGCAGAAAAATGGTAGATGCCGGTAAGGTTTATCGTAAAGAGGACTTAGACAAACAAAGTGGCGACAACTCAGAATTAAGTGCCAAAGGAGAATCAACATATAATATTTGGCTATATAAAGGCGGTGCAAATTGTAAGCATTTTTGGATGAGAAGAGTCTATATTAGAAAAAACAACAAGCGTATAAGTGTAAAGGAAGCTATAAGAAAGATAAATGAACTAGACCCGAGTCTAAGAAAAGAAGCAAAGTTTCCGGTAAACGATAAAGACGTCGCAAAGAGACCGGCGGATATGGAAAATAACGGATATAAAAACCCTAGATAATGGCGACCGGACTATTTATAACAAGAACAGATTTAGCTAAACACACGATTCTAAACGGAAACGTAGATACTGACAAGTTTATACAGTTTATTAAGATTGCACAAGAAATGCATATTCAAAACTATTTAGGCTCGGCATTATACGATAAAATAGAAGCAGATGTTATCGCCGGTAATCTTACAAATCCATATCTAGATTTAGTTAAAGACTACGTTCAGCCTATGCTTATTCATTTTGCTATGGTAGACTATTTACCGTTTGCGTCTTACGAGGTAAAAAACGGCGGTTTATTTAAACATAAAAGCGAAACGTCGGATAGTGTCTCAAAAGATGAAACAGATTTCTTAACGCAAAAGCATAGAAATTTCGCAGACTTTTATACGAGACGATTTATAGATTATATGAGTTTTAATCAATCCACATTTCCGGAATACTTTAGCGGTACAAACGACGATATGTACCCCGATAGAAATGCAAATTTTGTAGGTTGGGTTTTATGATAAAATTAGCAACAATACCAAGCGGTTATAAAACGAGTAAATTATACTCAGTCGTCCCAAATGACGGTTTGGGGGATTTTACTTTTGTTAGAACTACGGAAGCAACTAGAATTAATGAAGACGGCTTAATAGAAACTTTAGACGCAAACATACCTAGACTAGATTACAGTAAAAGTGGTTGTCCTGAATTATTAATGGAAAGAGCGTCTACAAATTTAATCACTTATAGTGAAGATTTTAGTGGGTGGATTAATACTTTTTCAACAGACACTTTTGGTGCAATTAGTCCGAGTGGACTTGCAAATGCAACAACATTAACAGATGATGGTAATGGTGGTGCTTCAGGAAATGTAAGAATACAAAAAAATGGTATTTCAATAAATGCTACGACTGTATATACTTTTAGTTGTTTTTTAAAACCAAATCCTAATAATATAGTCGAAATTAAAACTGCAAATGATGACGCAATAAGAGGTGGTACTTTTGATTTAAGCACTAAAACATTTACACCTTTAAATAGTGAAACTGGAAATATAGAATTAATTTCAAATGATTGGTATAAAGTCTATGTAACGTGGACGAGTGGCTCAGATACAAGTATAGCTTTAAGAGTTGGATTTCCTAATATAACAAGAGACGGAACTAATTCTTTTATTTTATGGGGTACACAACTAGAGCAAAGCACAAAAGCAACGAGTTATATTCCAAGCTTATTAGGAACGGCTACGACTAGAGCGATTGACCGAATAACCGATTTAACAACAATAGATGTAACGTCAGACGATTGGACTTTGTTTATTAATGCTGATTACACAGACCTGAATTTTAGTTTTGGTTGTATATCTATAAACGACGGAGACGACGACAATAACTTACGAATAATGAATATTGAAAGTAGTGAAGAGGTTAGAGTGACTAATAGAGTTGGAGGTTCCGGTGTAAATAACTATAATATATTTTATGGTACTTGGGGTTATAAATTAAAAATAGGAATAGTATCTACTAGCAATGGAATTGATATTTATGTAAACGGACAATTAGCTTCGTCTCAAACGTCCGGCAGAATAGATATGTCAGGAATGACAAACATAGGTTTTACGGACGGCTCAGGCGATAATTTTTTAGGTAGAATCTCAGACTTTAGATATTATAATACAAACCTATCAAACGACGATATAATTAAACTAACAGAATAATGGCAAATACAATCGGTTGGGGACAAGGCTCTGCAAATAATACAAACCAATGGGGACGAGGTTCGACTAACAATTCAATTAGTTGGGGAAGTATTTACGGTTTATCTCCTAGTGGAGAAACAAATATAATAGGAGGACTTCAGCCTACATTTGAATTAAAGTACGATTTAATAACAACAGACTTTACTTTTACTAGAGCATCTTTTGGAACAAGAGTTAATGAGTTCGGACTAATAGAAACGGTTACAGATTTAGGTTCAGATTTAATTCAGAATGGTTCTTTTGATGAATTAGGTTCTGAAAGAGTTATAAACGGTGATTTTGAAAATGGCGAAAATGATTGGAATTTTGGTGGCGATTGGACTTTAGTAAACGGAACTGCTGAAATACTAACATCTACACAGAGTTATTTAAGGTCAGATAATGACCGAATTCCTTTAACAGTTAAAACATATAAATTACAATATGAAGTTGTTACAACAAATGGAAATAATTTTAGACTTGCAGGTGGTAGTTCAGCATTTGGAACTGTTACTTTAGATTCTGCAACTGTTGGAGTAAAAACTGTTTGTTTAACAAGTAATGGTACTCAGGCATATTTACAATTTAATCAAAATGCATTTAGAGGCTCAATAGACAACATATCAGTTAAACAAGTAGACCCAAATGATGATTGGACTTTGGGAACAGGTTGGAATATTGAAGATGGTAAGGCTGCAAGTAATGGGACTGCAAGTAATTTAGACCAAAGTGGTACATTTTTAAGTGGTGAAACCTACAAGGTAACATTCGATGTTTTAAATTACGTTAGTGGAGATATAAGGTTTAGATTTACAGGAGCAAGTAATGAGAACGGAACTCTTAGAAGCGCAAATGGTACTTACACAGAATACATAACATTAACTAATACTCAAGGTATTTTAAGGTTTCCCTCATCTGCGTTTAATGGCTCAATAGACAACGTGTCAGTTGAACAAGTATTAGAAGATGACGTACCACGAATAGATTATACGGGTAGTACATTTGATGTAGCTGTTTTAGGAAATGAGTTGATTGATTATAGCGCCATAAGTTCGCCTTCAAGTTCTTGGAGTTTAGTTAATGGTAAGTGGTTTTTTGATGATACTACAAGTGGGTTTCTTTTAACAGAAGCTTTTGATGTTGTTGTAGGAGAGCAATACGAGATAACGGTAGATGTTAGTATAGCAAGTGGTAATGCTAATTTTAGAGTTACAAGCGGAAACGGGCAAACAAGAGTATTTAATTATACGGACTTTCCTAATGGAGTAACTAAATTTATAACTACAGTTGTAGGTGTCGATGGTGCCGTAAATAGAATATATGCTCCGGTAAATTTAGTAGATAATCCTTTTACATTAAATAGTATATCTATCAAGAAAGTTACTGCATACACAACAACAGATAAAGGTGCTTTTTTACTTGAACCAATTTCTACTAATTTTATTGATTATAGTGAAGATGTAAGTGGTGCTTCTAATTGGGGAGCGAATAGTGTAGCAACAACAATCAATATAACAACATCTCCTGATGGTACTCAAAACGCTGATTTAATTCAATCGACTGATGCTACTTCTTGTTTTATTGATGACAGTACTTTGACTTTTACAATAGGAAATACTTATACTTTTTCGGTGTTTGCTAAAAAAGGAAATAATGATTGGATAAGAACTGCACACGTTTCAAGTGGTTCAACAGGGTGTTGGTTCGATTTAGAGAATGGTGTTGTTGGTACAGTTAATTCAACTTCAGCAACTATTGAAGATTACGGGAATGGTTGGTATAGATGTACTAATACTTTTGTAGCTACCCAAGCAACAGGTGGTAATCAAGTATTTATAGGAATATGTGATGCTAATGGAAGTACAGATGCAGGTGCAAGTGGTCAAAATGATTATGTTTGGGGTATGCAAGTAGAAGAATTATCATACGCAACATCTTACATACCTACAAGTGGAACAACAGTAACAAGAGCGCAAGAATCTTCTGTTAAAAATAACGTAAACGGTTTATTTGACGATAATGTTGGAAGTATATATTTAGCTTATGATGGAGTCTTAACAAGTGGGACTACATTAAACAATATGAATCCTTTTAGATTATATGGTCAAGGCAGTAACAGAATTAGATTGTATTATACACCAGACGCAGATTTTTTAGGTTCAAGTGTAGACTTTGAAAATGGTGGTAAAATAGCTTGGAGTTGTAACGGAACTACTATATTAACATATATCAATGGTGCTTTAGTAGACACACACACCATAACGAGTAATTTTACTACACTTACCAATTTTATATTATCTACACCTTTTATGACGCATAGAATTAATGATATAAAAATCTACGATAAAGCATTAACAGATGATGAACTAATTAATTTAACAACGATATGAAAGAATTACTAAAAAAATTGGCAAGTATTCCAAACGACAAATTATTACATTTCTTTTACGGAAGTTTGATTTCGTATGTTTTTCTAGGACTAGGATTCGAAATAACATTAACTTTTATATTAGTGGTTTCTATTGGTTTTATTAAAGAGGTCTACGACAAAATAAATTCCACGTTATTTAGCTTTGTAGATTTTTTATACACCGTAGCTACGCCATTAATATTACTTTTAATAGATAAGATATGACAATTAAAATAGGCAAATACGAATTTAATAGCGAAGATCAGGCTAAGAAAAAAATTGAAGCGTTAGGCGAAGAAATAGACGGCGTTTATTATCCTGATTTATACGACTCAATAGTTGAGTTAGGTTTTTTGATTATTACACCCGGAACTTACGACCCTGACGGAAAAGAGATAACACCGCCGGTTTATAGCGATAAATACTCAGTAGACGTACTTTGGTTAAACCGAGTTCAAAATCCTTATGGTTGGTCTACCTATCAAATAAACGTACAAGGAGAGGGCGCACATTCATTTTTCGGCGTACCGTATCAAGAAAATAAAATATGAAAAAAAAGGAGTATAAAGTAAAACCGGATAATTTTAAGAAATTGATTATCTACTTAAAGAAAAAGAAAGATGAGTCTAGAAGACATTAGAATATTTTTTTTAAACACTACAACATTTACTTTGTCTCTAACTAATATGGACGATATTTTAAAGATAATTCTTTTGGCAGTATCGATTGGATATACGGCTCAGAGGTGGTATTTAATGAATAAAGATGAGAAAGATAAATAAGATTATTGTTCATTGTACGGCAACACCTGAAGAACGAGAAGTAACGACTGAAGATTTATATAAGTGGCACGTTAAAGAGAGGGGTTGGCGAGATATTGGTTATCATTTTTTTATTGATATTTGCGGAGAAGTACACGAATGCAGACCGGTCGAGCAAACGGGCGCACATACTAAAGGCCATAATTGGGATAGTATTGGAGTTTGTTACGCCGGTGGTTTAGACAAAGACTTAAAAACTAAAGACACTAGAACGGAAGAGCAGAAAGAATCTTTAATAGATTTGCTTTGTCAATTAAAAGACACTTACGGCGGAATAGTTTACGGACATCGAGATTTTAGCACAAAGGATTGTCCGAGTTTTGACGCAAAAACAGAATACGAAAACATAAGCATTCGATTTTAATGAAAAAGATTTTAAATTGGTTTTCAGGCGGTGTAATAAAAGAGATAGGTAAAGTCATCGACAATATATTTACTAACGATGAGGAACGTATAAACGCCAAAAACGAGATAATTAAAGTATTAAAGCGACAAGAGTTAGAACTCTATAAAATGCAGACCGATATAATTGTGGCTGAAGCTAGTGGAAATTGGTTGCAAAGAAGTTGGCGACCTATTTTAATGCTAAGTTTTGGTTTTATCGTTATTTATGTTAAATTCGTAGCACCGTTATTTGATTTAAGAATACCTGAGTTAGAAGACGAGTTTTGGAATTTACTACAACTAGGGATTGGTGGATATGTAATTGGCAGAAGCGCAGAGAAAATATCCAAACAGATTAAAATAACCAAAGAGTCTTAAAGGTCTGTTAATCAAAGACTTGACAATCTCAAAAAAATTGACTACCTTAGCTAGAACTAGGACGTAAGACCAAAACCGATAGGGCGTCGTCGTAGGACTATACGCCAAAAAACTATTATTTTATGAATTACAGAGAACAAGCCGACAAGATATATTCTTACACATCTTACACTAAAAAAAGAAAAATAGATAGTCTACTAGAACTTAATTCAAACATATACTGTAATAGCGGTATTGATTCGACGAAGAAAGAACGGCGGTCTAATAAAGAAACAAGCAACTATATATTTAGTCTAATAAAGAAAATAGATTTTTACTTAGGGCATTTCCTATTATACAACAGAGATAAATGAAAAGAAAAAAACGTAGCCGAAGTAAAGTAGTTAGTCTTTTAGATACTGAATTTTCAAAATACATAAGAAACCGTAAGAGCAAAAATGGTATTGCTCAATGTTATACTTGTGGTAAAAAAGACCATTGGAAGAAATTACAAGCCGGACATTTTCAATCTCGTAAACATTATTCGACTAGGTGGGATTCTATAAACGTTCAAGTACAATGCGCCGGTTGTAATATTTTCAGGAGTGGCGAACAGTTTAAATTTGGTAAAATACTAGACTTCGAATACGGCATAGGTACTGCCGACGAATTACATCATAAAGCGTCTCAGACTGTAAAATATAGTACGGCTGAATTATCAGAAATGTTAGACTATTATAAACAACTAAACAAATCTCTTTTAAAATAAATTTTGTATATTTACAACTTGGCGTCTTAGCCAACATCAATTCTCTGTTTGAACGTCCTTTTAATCGAGGACGTTCTTTGTATAATCTAATTAATTTTCGTATCTTGTAGTAAACAGAAGAATATGATTGACTACTACCTAGCTAGAATCGAGGCCTTAGAAAAAAAGGTACAAGAGCAAGAAAACTACATACAATTTATAGAAGCACAATACGAAGTCCTTGACGAGCAAGGCAAATTATTCATTTAAAACTAAGACAATGAAAAAAGGTAAAGTACAATTTATCGAACCGGACGGAATGTTCAAAGACCTAACTAAAAACAAAGTAACGTTAGCCGACGGGCAACAGTTTACATTCTTTAGCAAAGGAAATTTTAAAGCCAACGTAGGAGACGAAATTGACTACGAGGTAACAAATGCTCAATACGGAAACGCAAAGTTAGTTCAGCAACAACAAAACTTTAGCAAACCTTCTTTCGGGGGTGGAATGGGAAAAGACCAACAAATCATACGTCAAACGTGTATTAAAGCGTCTAGCGAGTTTAACGCTCAGAAAGGCGGTGTAACTATCCAAGACGTAATAAACGACGCAGAGATGTTATTAAATTGGGTAAATAATGGATAATGATACTCAATTTTTAGACGGAGTTTTTGCTAAAGGCGGTAAATATGATTTTATCGTGGCAGAACTAAATATAAATTCTGAACAGTTTAAGCAGTTTCTAAATAAGAATAGCGACTACATAAAACAAAATAAAGGGTTTATAAAGATAGAAGTTTTACGGACTAAAAAAGACCGAGAGAAAATGTACTGTAAGTTTACACCTTTTACACCAAAACCGCAAGTACAAGCGTCCGAGCATATGCCGGACAGACAAAGACAAAAAGAGGACGACGAAGTGCCGTTCTAATCAAGGGGGTTGTAAAAGACCCCTTTTTTTTGTATCTTAAATAAAACACAGAGAATGATAATAAAATACCAAGAACAACTAGCACATCTAGACAAACTGCGTACCGGAGAGATACCGGAAGGGTTAGGTCTAGACATACCGGAAATTGATAACTACATACGTTTTAAGGAGTCTAACTTTAATATATGCTTAGGACACGCTAACGTAGGTAAGACGACAGTAATACTCTATTTAATGCTAATGTATAATCTAAAGCATAACAAAAGGTGGCTCGTGTTTTCTAGCGAAAACGAAGCACATAGCATAATACGTAAGCTAATGGAGTTCCTGAGACAAAAACCACTACATCTAATAAGTAAGGCTGAATTCGAAGAGACGTCAGATTACATCGACGAAAATTTTAAATTTATATCTAATGAGAAAATGTATACTTATAGAGATATAATCAGGCTAGGTAGTCAAGTGAGCGATGCGTGGAAATACGACGGATTTTTAATCGACCCGTATAACAGTTTAATCAAAGAGACTGAACTAATGAAAAGCGTCGGCGGACACGAATACGATTATCAGGCTACGACCGAAATACGAATGTTTTGTAAGACACATAAAAAAACCGTATGGTTATGTACACACGCAAACACACAAGCACTAAGATTCAAACACCCAATTGGACACGAATACGCCGGTTATCCGATACCGCCAATGGCTTCAGACGTAGAGGGCGGGGGTAAATTCGTAAACCGAGCAGATGATTTTATCGTAATACATAGATATACGCAACACCCTAACGAGTGGATGCAAAGTCATCTTCACGTAAGAAAGGTAAAAGAAATAGAAACGGGCGGTCGTCCGACACCTATGGACGAACCAATAAGATTAAAATCATTAATTAATAACGTAGGTTTTGAAATAGACGGTCAGGATATAATGAAGTCAATCAAGAGACCTTTTTAAAAAATAAAATTATGTCATTTGGAAATGAAATAGCAAAAGAAGTAGGAAAACAGTTGTTTAATAAATTACTTATACCATTTGCGATAGTGTTTGCAATAGGATTTGCACTTGGAGCTTGGTTGTTCTAAAAATAAAAAAATGAATATACAAGTATTAGGATTTGTTTTAGTAGGTGGCGTGTTTGCTATTGGTTTGTTAGTTATTCTTATCTATATGATTTTTGATAAAACACCATCAGGAAACACAACACCTAAACCGCCTATAACCTTAAAAAACAAAAAAAGATGAAAAAAGTTATTAGTGTTATACATTGTTATGTGAGCGAAGCTGAACAGTTTTTTTGTTGGGATAAAAAAGGAAAGCTAAGTAAACAATGTGAAAACCAATGCAACGTATGTTTTAGATATGAGCGAAACAATAAAAAAAATTGCACATAATGCTCGTGTATGTTGCGTTTTAATGCAATTATACATAATGTTATAAAAAATACAATAATTATAAATTTTTCGTTAAATTGATAACGTGAATACATTAGAGTCCCTATCTAGTCAGCATCAGTTATGGTTATCCTACACCATTAGTTTCGGTTGCAATAAAGATACGGCAGAGGATATTGTAATGGAAATGTACTTAAAAGTTAATGAATATGTTCAGTCCGGTAAAAAAAATATCATTTTTGAAGACACCGGAAAGATAAATTACTTTTTTATATACGTTACTTTAAAGAATATGTTTTTAGATTTAAAACGTAACGAGAAAAGAATAAAAATAATTCCTTTAGAAACTTACGACAAAACAGAAGACGATATAATTCCGGAGAAAGAAATAGATTACGACAAATTTAGGGTAATAGAAAAATACTTATTAAACCAAGATTATATAGATCTTACATCTGAATGCGTAAAAGAATACACAAACAAACAATTTGGTGCTTTTTACAAACGTAAAATATTCGAAGAGGTATTTATAGAGGGCAAGAGTATTTCACAATTTAGCCGAGACTCAGGAATATCATATTATTCACTTTATAATACTATTAAAAACATAAAAAAGGATTTAAAAAATGAATATAAAATTAGGAAACATCGTTGAATTTATTACGACGTACACCGGTATTAAATGGTTAGTCAAAAAAATATGGGGAAACGATTGCGGTTGCGATAAGAGAAAAGAAGATTTAAATAATGTATTTAAACGAAAATAATGGATAAAAAAGATTGGTACAGTTGGTTAGCTTTTAGGGAGAACATCGAACCGACAATAAGTAAAGAAGAAATAAAATTAATATCTAAATTACACGCAAAGTATTTTAATCACGTATTTGCAATACCTTGTTCTTGTAGTCCAAAAAAGAGTAAGCGTAAAATAGAGAAATGGATAAATGAATTAAACACTATGTTTGAGACTCAGCCGAAACCTAGATATAGATGAATATAAAAAATGTAGAGAATTGGGAGAAAGCGGTCATAATGATTTTAAATTTTGACGGTTGGGAACTAGAACCTACCGACACAATGGAACGATACGATGCGATAGGCTACACGCCGAAAGGCCACAAATGTGTAATGGAAATGAAGTTCCGGAATAAATACTACGATACTAAATTAATAGAAAAATCTAAGTACGATTATTTAATGTCCTTAAACGATAAAATCGTAAAACTGTATTTTGTAGCCGACCCAAAAGGCAACTATATGTTTTGGTTAAACGATATTGATATGTCTGACATAGATGGTTCTCAAAATGTATATGCGCCAAGAACTAGCTTTTGGGGTCAGGGACACAAGAACAAAGAGGTTTATATGCTTAAAGAGAATTTAGCTAGTATCATAAACATAAATGATAAAGACGAAAAACGTTTGTGGGACGATTACTTCAACAGAAAAAAATAACTTACAGATTTGCATAAACCGTTAGTATTTTGTATCTTAGGGTAAACAGAGATAATGGAATACATAAGCCCAAAACCGAATAACGTACTCGACATCGAGGAACTATCTTATCACAATAACTTTGTAGAAATGCACACCATTCTTACTAAATGGCTAGACGCAAAGCCTACCGAAGATATGATAAAAGTACATACGGCTTTTACCGAAATCTCACTATATGTAATGGCGATGCAAAAGCGACAACGTCAGTACGACCAACAAATCAGTATGTGGCGCAAAGACAGAAACCGAGCGATACAGAAACTCAGAGAACAGAATATTAATTTAAAACCAATAATATGAACACAGAAGTATTAGTAGTAAGATTAGACAATCTAGATGAAGTAGATATGATTTTTGAAGCGTGTAAATCATTAGAACACACGGTAGAATACATAGATTACGAAGTTGTTTTTGATAAATTAGAAGACGAAATAATAGAAAGTTATAACGTGAAAATTAAATGCAAGTATATACACTCAGCCTATTCTTTAGGTCGAATATATCAAATGAAAAGAAGTCATAAACTAGGAATATAATGAGCATAGAATATTGTGAAAATCATCATCACTTCTACGACACCGATTGGGTAGAAGATTGTAAATATTGTTTTGAAGAAGAAAGCGATATTAAAGAAGAGCCTGAGTGCAAACATTGTTGCGCACCAAACGTAAGCTATAAAGGTTTTTGTAGCCGAGAATGTTACATATACGATAACGAATAAATCTAAAAAATGAGAAAACTAGACAGAGAATTACAAAAAGTAGTAAATAAAATAAAAAGAATGAAAGTCGGAGATTTAGAAATAAATTACGAATACGAAAACGTCGATACAGTACCATATTTAGAAATCTATAAAGACGGCAAAAACCGACCAATAGATGTTTTTATGGGGGACTGTTTAAACGTAGAAACAATAAAACAAGACTATCCGCAATTTTTTATCAAAGCACAACAGTTTAAGTGAAAGATACAATATCAAAAATATGAAAACAGAAATAAGATACCGAGTAATGTGGGTCAATGATTACGGACAAGGCGAGATAAACACCGACGATTTTTACACCCGAAAAAATGCAGAAACATACTGCAAAGACCTTAAAGAAGATTTTAAAGAACACGATTATTACGTAGAGGAATACGAAAAAGTTATCAGGAAATCTTATGCCTATCCAAATTCAATAGACGGTTGGGAAGATTTATATCCAAGATAATTACTTACAGATTTTGATAATTCGTTAATTATTTGTATATTGTATAGGTAATGAGTAGGCAGATAAGTAAGACCGAAAATCGTAGCTATACGAAAAATAGCAGTCTAACGTAAGTGGTTACCGAGTCCGGACTCAAAACATAAATAGTAAACGCTCACTAATAACAGAGAAATGAAAACAGAAATTACACCGTTCTTACAAGAACTAGCAAACGAGAAAACCGTAAACGTAAACGGTAAGCCAATGCACACCGCAATCTACAATCTGATAGTTTCAAGACGAGACCTTAAACTATGGAGTAGAGGAATGAAACCGCACCGAATGTGGTTCGTAACAGACGTCAAAAGATACTTCGGACTAAAGGGTAATGACCGGCAGAAGTTAGTAAATCAAATAGAAAATCTAGTTGAGACTTATGCGAAGTAATAGCAAAGAAGTAAGAGAGAAGATAAAGGCGCACATTTTAGAGTGCGTCTACGACGAAAACGATATGAACTACTCAGATTTTGCAAAAGCAAAAAAGAGAGTATTAAATGAGTTTGTAAGGGTTGCAAACCACCCGTACAATATGAAACGTCTACCTGATAATCAAGAAAGGTTTAGCGACTATCTAAATGCGATACCTTGGGACTTTTACTTCTATACTAGAGATATAAAAAACTTTTTAAATAGTCTAGGCATAAATCCTAGCAATAAAGAGTTTGACTCAGAGAAAGCATTAAAACTATATCACAATCTAATATGGAGAGAAATAAAATAAAAGAAGAATTTATTCTAAGAACAACAGAGTTATATTCTTCCGCCGGAATTGTACACATAAGAAGTATTGGCTACGATAATTCAGAAGAAATGCATATAGAATGGGACGCAAAATCTTTATTAGAAGATATACCGTCTTTATATACAATGGCAAAACAAGCTTTAAAACAAGACGAAGAACACGAATATAAAAAATATTTAAAGTTTATCGACGAAATAAATAACGACTTAAAAAAATGAAAACAATAAAACTACTAGACGGCTCAATACATAATATTAAAGAGCTAGAAGACAATATGTACGAAGATGAGTTTTACTACGGCTACTTAGGAAAGGTAGCTTTAAGTAGTAGTTCTTGTAAGTTATTGCTCGACAGTCCTAAGACGTATCACTATATTACAAAGTACGGTCAGGCTACAAGTCAAGCGATGCGCGACGGTCAGTTGTTTCACACTATGATACTTGAACCGGAGAAGATTAATCAATTCGTTTTTGTAAACGTACAGTCAAAGAACACTAAGGCTTACAAAGAAGCAAAGGCGTATCACGAAAATGTTTTCACAATTAAAGAAAAGCAAGACGCAGAACGATTAGTCGATGCCTTTCATAGAAACGAGAATGTTAAAAAATATATAGTCGATGCTCAATACGAAGTACCAAAAATAGGTGTAATAGAGGACATACCTTTTAGAGCAAAAGCAGATGTTTTATTAAACTCTAATGGAATAGTAGATTTAAAGACTACGACCGACGTAAAGAATTTTCAAATTTCAGCTCAGAAATGGAAATATTATAATCAAGTTTACATATATTGTGAATTGTTTGGGATTGACTACGAAAATTTTACCTTTGTATGTATCGACAAAAAGAGTCTAGACATAGGGGTTTTTAAATGCTCAGAAGAATTCTACCTACGAGGTAAAGAAGAAGTAGGAAACGCAATAGAACTATATAGAAAGTTTTTTGCAGAACCTGAATCGCTAGACGATTACATATACGAAGGGACGTTATGAAGCACAAAGATTCAATAGAGGAAGTTATATCGCTAGTCAATGAGTATTTAGGAATAGATTGTACTAAACATACTAGACGAAGAGATTATTGCGACGCAAGAAGTATCGTAGTTAAAATAATGAAAGACGACTTTTACATCGGTTGGACTATGATTGCGACATACTTCGAAGAACGTGGAACGCCTATTGGCACACACGCGAGTATGATAAATTTATACAAGAGATTCGATGAGGTTATAAAATACAATGCTTTAGTAAAATCGTGTTACTATGAGATAGTCGGAGAAATGCTTACGGCTAACGATATGGAAAAACTTATAGAAAGAATCCGTCGTATTAAAGACATTGATAAAATAATTAAAATAGAGCAATGCTTAAATAATTTATAATGAATAAAGAAGAATTAAACGAACTATTATTAAATGCTAAATGGAAAACATCTTCATCAAAAAAATATGAAAAGTTACCACATCAATATTCTTTAAAAGAAACTTGGACTGATGAAAATTTGTTTTATAAAGTTTGTAAAGCTATAAGGGCATTAGGTATTAAGAAACCTTTTTTTAGAACTTTTTTTACTTATTATGAAATAGGCGAGTATCAATACTTTATTATGAATGATGAAATAGAAAATCAAGGACTTATTAATAGAGCAGAAATTAAAAACCAAAAAAAATATAATCTAAATAATTATGGAAATTAAATATATTATGATGACTTGCGACAATCGTAATGATAATCGCATTAAAGAATACAAAAAAGAAATACCAAATCTGATTATAAATCACGACGACTTTCCAAAATCATCTTCCGGAAAGTTTTTATCTACTGCTTGGAATAATTATTTAAGAGGGTGGGAATTAGCCGGAGACAATCCAACAGTTCAATTTGACGACGACATCATACTTACATCAAATTTTATAAATAAATTAAATTCTGTTATTAAAAAAAACCCTAATGATGTTATACAGTTTTTTAGTATGCGTAAAGACGATTTAACCATAGGAACTAGGTATGTATCAGGAAGTAAATTTATGATGCAACAATGTTATTACCTACCAAAAGGTGTAGCTAAAGGAATTTTGTCTTTAAAAAATGAATGGTATAATTTATGTAAAGACGGAGACAAAGCACCAACCGATTTATTGATGGCAGAATATTTTAAAAGAAATAAAATAAACTACTTAAATTGGTGTCCCAATCTAGTAGACCATATTGTTGGAAAAAGTGCTATTGATAGTAGACGTAGTAGTAAAAGACAAAGTAAAACTTTTAAACTATAATGTTATGAATGTAAAATGGGAAACACCTTTAAAAAAAAATCAATTATCTAATCCGATTATTGAAAAACATCAAATACCTTTAAAGTTAATTGATTTAAGTATTTTTAATGAAGAAGATTTTAACTCTGTATTAAATGCTAAAGCTCAACATCAATTAAAAACGTGGGGTGGCGCAGAAAATACATCAAAACCGCATTGGATTGGAGTAAAAAAATCTACACCATTACACACAGACCCAAGATACCCTAGATATTCTTGGCAATTAATTATTAAAGTAGATAATTTTGTTTTAAGAGGACACGACAAAATTGAAACCGAATTAAAAGAAGGAACTATATTTTTATTAGATACACATAGTCCGCACCAATTATACGCAAAATCAAAAGATGCAAAATATTATTTAGCTTGTAGTATGGATTCAAAAGAAAAAGTGAGTTACGCAATAGCATTAAGAGAATTATGTACCTATGCTAAACAGAATTTAATTTTAAATAATGTAAACAGAATTACTAAATGAGAAATGGAGCGTTGCTATATAAACACAAAAACGTCTACGACTCAGCGTTAGAACGTATAAACTATTTGTTTGACGAGTTCGATAACGTCGTTGTTGGTTTTTCCGGTGGCAAGGATAGTACGGTAGTTTTAAATCTAGCGTTAAAAGTAGCAGAGGAAAGAGACCGGCTACCATTAAAAGTAATGTTTTTAGACCAAGAGGCTGAATGGCAAAACGTAATTGATTATGTGAGACAGATAATGTTAGACGAAAGAGTAGACCCAATGTGGTTTCAAATACCAATTAGGCTATTTAATGCGACGTCTAATACAGACCATTGGCTAGAGTGTTGGAGTCCAAAAGACGAGGGAAATTGGATGCGTTCAAAAGAAGATTTTTCATTTAAAGAAAATATATACGGGACAGATAGATTTTACGATATGTTTCAGGCTATATTTGAACATCACTTTAAAAACGAAAAGGCTTGTTACTTAGCCGGTATTAGAACAGAGGAAAGTCCGACACGATTTCTAGCAGTTACTAGCGACGCGACATATAAATACATAACATACGGCAAGAAGCTAAATCGTAAAATGCAACACTATACTTTTTATCCGATATACGATTGGAGTTTTACGGACGTTTGGAAATCAATTCACGACAACGATTGGTCTTATACTAAAATATATGATTACCAATTTCAACACGGAATATCTATAAAGAGTATGCGTGTAAGTAATTTACATCACGAAACATCTGTCGAGTCCTTGTATTATTTAGAGGAAGTAGAAAAGGAAACGTGGAACAAACTTACAAAGAGATTATCAGGAATAAGTACTGCCGGTAGGCTCGGACGCGACAACTTCTTAAAGGTAAAGAAACTGCCTTATATGTTTAAAGATTGGAAAGAATACCGAGACCATTTACTAGAGAATCTTATTACAGACGAAAAGCATCGTTTGATCTTCCGAAAAAAGTTTAAAAGATTAGACGATAAATATGATTTTGCATTTCATAAAGATAAATTACATAAAGTACAAGTACAGTCAATTTTGGCTAACGATTTTGAGTTTACAAAAATAACTAACTATGAGCGACACCCCGACGTAGATACTTGGAGAAAATGGAAACGGGGAATAACAAACGCTTGGACTGACACAAATAAATATATAAATGGATAAATTAAAATACCTTAAAAAACTAGAGGGCGAAGAGCTTTTATTAGAAATAGAAAAGATACAACAACACTTGTTTGAGATAAGTCCTTTAAAGTCTCAGCCGGTATCTAGAATACGTTGGGTTCCTATCGAACAAGTAACGTCAAATGATTATAACCCTAATAGCGTTGCGACAAATGAAATGAGATTATTATACACTTCAATATTACACGACGGTTATACTCAGCCGGTAGTTACGGTGCGAGACGACGAGAACGACCGTTATGTTATTGTGGACGGATTTCATAGATACCTGACTTGTAAATCAAATGAGGATATTTTAAATAGGAATATGGGACGTCTGCCTATTGTAGTTATAGAAAAAGATATAAACGACCGTATGGCTTCGACTGTCCGGCATAACCGAGCAAGAGGTAAACATTCAATAAACGGAATGTCTAGTATGGTATTTGAAATGCTAGAGAACGGTTGGGAAGATGCGGACATTTGTAATGAGTTAGGTATGGAGTCTGAGGAACTGATTAGACTAAAACACATAACCGGATTCAGCAAACTATTTAAAGACGTAGAATATAAAAAGTCTTGGGAAACTAAGAATCAATTACTAATTAAAAAACAATTTAAGAATGAATATCCAAAAGAAAAAATTATCTGAGATAAAACCATATTGGAGAAACGCTCGTAAAAACGATAAAACAGTAGAGGCCTTAAAACAGTCTATTAAGAAATACGGCTATACGCAACCAATTAACATAGACCAAAATAATGTTATCATTACCGGACACGCACGTTATATTGCTTTAATGCAGTTAGACTACAAAGAAGCGTTTGTAATCGTTGTAGATTATTTAGGAGAAAAAGAAGTTAAAGAATATCGTATCGCAGACAACAAAACTCACGAATTAACAATGTGGGACAATGAGGAATTAGTATTAGAAATGCGAGAGATAAACAACAATGAAGATATGCAGACGTTCTTTCCTAATATTAATTTAAATAATTGGCTAGAGGATTCAGTAGGATTTAACGTAAATGATATTACGACTGAAAACATAGGAGACACAGAAGAAAAAATATTTGGTCAAATGACTAATATAAACACTCAGGCTTTAGACCAAACAATCGACGTAATGTGTCCGCATTGTATGGAAGAGTTTGCACTTAAAAAATCAGAACTACAATGACAAAAACTGACACTAAAAAAAATGTAATGATTAAGTCTCTAGAGAAAAGTCTAGGGGTTGTATCGGTAGCTTGTCAAAAAGCTGAGGTTAGCCGAGAGACGCATTATAAATGGTATCGACAAGACGATGATTACAAAGCGAGAGTAGATAATGTAAAAAACATTTGTTTAGACTTTGCCGAGAGTATGCTATTAGAAAATATTAAATCTAAAAAAGAGAGTAGTATCTTCTTTTATTTAAAGACGCAAGGAAAACAACGTGGATATGTCGAAAGACAAGAAATAGATTTGGGTAACGAAAATCATTTTAGAATAGAGATAGTTGAAGACAATAAAGACTAACGTAGTATGTAAGCACCTTATAAATTCCGATAAACGTATTGTAATAGAGCAAGGCGGTACGAGGTCAGGCAAAACATTTAATATCCTAATATGGATAATTTTTTACTACTGTTTGCAAGAGTCCGGTAAGACCGTAACGATATGTCGTAAAACATTTCCGGCTTTAAGAACTTCGGCTATGAGAGATTTCTTTGATATTTTAAAAGAGCATAATCTTTATAGCGAGACATTTCACAATAAGTCTTCGGGAGAATATAGGCTTAATAATAATTTAGTAGAGTTTATATCCTTAGACCAACCGCAGAAAGTTAGAGGTCGTAAAAGAAATTTGCTATTTATAAATGAAGCTAACGAGTTAAATTGGGAGGATTGGCAACAGTTAGTTTTCAGGACGACCGGCAGAATAATACTAGACTACAATCCGTCAGATGAGTTTCATTGGATATATGAAAAAGTAAAAACGAGAGACGATGCAGAATTTCACATAACAACTTATTTAGATAATCACTTTTTACCGGAGACGATTATTCAAGAGATAGAACGCTTAAAAGAAACAGACAAGAACTATTGGAGAGTTTACGGCTTAGGAGAAGTCGGTAAATCTATGGCAACTATTTTCGATGCTCAGCTATGCGACCAAATACCTACATACGCAAGGCACTTAGGATATGGAATGGACTTTGGCTATACAAACGACCCTACGACACTTGTTTCAGTTTTCCTACACGATACTACTTTATATATTAAAGAACTCGTATATCGCACCGGAATGACAAACAGAGACATATCTAACGAACTATCTAGATTAAAAATTGGTAGACGGGAAGAGATTTATGCTGACAGTGCAGAACCAAAATCAATAGAAGAGATTTATCGAATGGGTTGGAATATAAAACCTGCGGTCAAAGGACGAGATAGTATTAATATAGGAATCGATATGTTAAAACGATATAAGCTACTCGTAACAAAAGACAGTATCAATACTATTAAAGAACTCAGGAACTATAAATGGA
>Ga0206131_10002663_pt1 | contig 21303 bp, 19 predicted proteins | sample Helgoland_Spring_FD_148636 | JGI IMG/M metagenome (GOLD analysis project Ga0206131, IMG submission 148636) | Pelagic subsurface seawater microbial communities from Kabeltonne, Helgoland, North Sea - Helgoland_Spring_Bloom_20160517_1 | ecosystem: Environmental > Aquatic > Marine > Epipelagic ...
GGAACGGTAACTGGATCGAGAACACGATTAAAAATAGTTAAAAATAAAGTAGCACCACCATTTACTGCATGCGAATTTGACATTATGTACAATGAAGGAATATCAAGAACGGGATCTATATTAGACTTGGGAATTGAACATAATATTATTACCAAAAAAGGGGCTTGGATTTCGTTTGATGGCAACTTGATTGGACAAGGCCGGGAAGCAGCCAAAATAGCACTTTCTGAAGATCCAAAATTAATGGAACAAATTACTGAAGCAATTCTTGAAAAAGTTGAAGTATCTGTAGGTTCAGTCTTAGCTCAGGCAAAAGATGATCATGCTGAGTAAGTAAATCGCTGAATACTAATACATGACTGAAACGATTGTTGCTGTAGCAACACCGCCAGGTGAGTCTGCCCTTGCTATTTTACGCTTAAGTGGTGATCACTGTTCAAAAATTACTCTTAGTTGCTTTGACACCCCCTCCCCTATCCCTAGGCATTCCTATGTGTCAGAATACAGAAATTCAGCAGGAGATTCGATTGATCAGGTCGTTTGGTGTTTTTACCCCTCTGGTAAATCATTCACGGGAGAAGAAATGCTCGAGATTTCATGCCACGGAAACGAATTTATTATCAAAGAAATTATTAATGACCTACTTTCCTTCGACATTAGGGCAGCAGAACCAGGTGAATTTACAAAACGAGCTTTTTTATCCAAAAAAATTGATCTGACACAAGCTGAAGCAATCGCACAACTTATTTCTGCACAAAGTACAAGAGAAGCTAAGCTTTCAAAGAAAAACCTAGAGGGAAACTTGTCAGAAAAAATTCTAATAATTCAACAAAATATTCTTGGTATTGTATCAAAAATTGAAGCTTTCATTGATTTCCCGGAGGATGATATTGGCGAAAGACAAAGTGATATACTAATATCGCAAATTGCTGATATCGAATTTTTTACAAAAACACTTGCTGATGCCTATCACAGAAACTCTTCATTAATTTCTAAACGAAAAGTAGTTTTAATAGGCTCACCAAATGCTGGCAAAAGTACTCTCTTCAACTGTATAGTTGGCTATGACAGATCTATTATTAGTACAACGCCTGGTACGACAAGGGACTACATCTCACAAGAAATTATAATCAATGATTCTAAAATTGATTTAATTGATACAGCTGGATTACGAGATACCAAGGAAAAAATTGAATCAACCGGGGTTGATAATACAGTTAAACTACTAGAAAAAGCAGATGTTATTATTCTAGTGCTTGATGTTTCACTGCCCTACCCTTCTTGTATTTCACAATACACAAAAAATAATCTCAAAAGTGAAAAATTGATTATCGTTGAAAACAAGAATGATTTAAATCGTGAAATATCAACAAAGAATTATCCTCAAAACTTTAAAACAGTTAATATCAGCGCTAAAGATAACAAAGGTATTAACTGCTTACTTGATGAATTTAATAATTGTATTATGTCTCAAAACAATTCTGACAATAATGTAGATATTCTAATCAATTTACGTCAATATAACTGTCTTTCTAATGCTTGTGAATATTTCGTGAAAGCACGAGCTATTCTTGTGGATTGTGATGATTACCTCTTAGCTTCTATTGAGTTAAACGAAGCACTTATTCAAATTGGTGAAATCATAGGTCATACAGACAATGAAGACATGCTCGATAAACTGTTTAAGAATTTTTGTATCGGGAAATGACTGCTTCAATTGGTGAAACAGAGCATTGTCCATTCGATGTAATTATCTGCGGAGCAGGTCATGCTGGATGCGAAGCTGCCCTTGCATCCGCAAGGCTTGGCTCAAAAGTTCTAGTACTCACAGGCAATCTTGACACGATTGCTCAGATGAGTTGCAACCCGGCAATAGGTGGACAAGCAAAAGGTCAAATTGTACGAGAGATTGATGCACTGGGTGGAGGCATGGCTTTAAACACGGATGCATCAGCAATTCAGTACAAATTACTTAACACTTCGAAAGGTGAAGCAGTTCAAGCACCTCGTGCACAGTGTGACAAAAAAAGATACCAGCTAAGAATGAAGCATATTCTTGAACTGGAAGAAAACATTTCGATTTTTCAGGGACTTGTGCATGGCTTACTCATAAAAAAAGGTAAATGCATTGGTGTTAAAACCTCGATTGGAATTAAATTCTTCGGAGCAACAACAATCGTAACTACCGGTACATTTCTTCAAGCATTAATGCATATCGGACAGGAGAAAAGCAAGGGCGGAAGACTCGGGGATCATGTTGCTACAGGCTTATCAAAAGATTTCATTAAATGTGGCATTAAACTCGGGAGATTTAAAACAGGAACACCTCCACGATTGCATGGCGGAAGTATTAACTTCAGCAATTTAGAAAAACAATCAGGGGATACAATTCCAACGAAATTTGCTTTTTATGATACAAGACCACAAGAAGAATTGTTCCATGTGGAACAAAACTCACGATGGTTCCATGCGGAACGTAAACCATTCATGCCAACGCAAGTTGATTGCTTCGTATCAAGTACTCAAAAGAAGACAAAAGAAATCATTGAGGCAAATATTCATTTATCACCTCTATACAAAGGTGACATTGTTGGTACTGGTCCAAGATACTGCCCTAGTATTGAAGACAAAACAGTTAAATTTAATCAAAAAGATAGTCACAAGGTTTACCTTGAACCCGAAGGTCTTGACACGGATGAATGGTATATTAATGGGCTCTCAACTAGCCTCCCTTTTTCAGTACAAAAAGAAATTTTGAAAACAATTCCTGGATTAGAAAACACACAAATACTCCGCCCCGCCTACGCGGTAGAGTACGATTATGCACTTCCGACTCAACTATCGTTTTCACTTGAATCTCTTAAAGTAGAGAATCTTTTTTTTGCAGGCCAAATTAATGGTACATCAGGATATGAAGAAGCTGCTGCACAAGGCCTTGTTGCAGGTATTAATGCCGCACAAAAGTGCAAAGGATGTGATCCTGTTCAATTTCATAGAGATGAAGGTTATATTGGAGTATTAATAGATGACTTAATTACCAAGGGCACGAATGAACCTTACCGAATGTTTACTAGCAGAGCAGAATATCGCTTATTGTTCAACCATGGTAGTAGCGAACTTAGGTATCTCAAAAAGTTAGTAGATCTGAACCTTGTTTCACCAAAAAGATTAGAAAATATTTTATTAAAAAAATCGTTGATTAATAAATGGTTCACCAAAGCTAGTACTGAGAAATTTTCAGGTAACGATTCCTATGCTGATTTATACCGAAAGGGTAGGGCAGACTTGCAGTTTAGTCCTGAATTCTCTAAACTAAGCCCTGAAATTAGAAGCGAAGTCCATTATCGTATTAAATATGATGGTTACCTTCACCGTGAAACCAAGAACATTACTAAAATGAAAGCTGCAGAAAACATCAAAATTCCAAAGGATTATGATTACTCTACAGTCCCGGGTTTAAAAAATGAATGCCTGCAGAAACTCACTAATATTCGTCCTGAAACACTAGCACAAGCTTCCAGAATCCCAGGTGTTAATCCTGCCGATGTAAATGTTTTAATGGTGATGCTCTCAAGGTAATCTTATGATCACCCCAAATGATTTATTACTACATAGAGCACAAAGATTGCTCTTATTAAAAAAAACAATTCACTCTTTACCTAACATAAATTGTGACAGTTCAGAACTCTTAAACTTAGAAATTGGATGCGGTCATGGTCATTGGTTGACATCCTTTGCAGAAATAGCCAAAGAAAGAAAATTTATTGGAATAGATTTGATTACTAAAAGAATAGCAAAAGCTAATCAAAAGGTTTCCAAAAGATTATTGAAAAATATTTCTTTTCTCAAAGCAGAAGCCACAGAATTCCTTACCGCATTACCTCTTAATATTTTGTTACAGGATTGTTTTGTGATGTACCCGGATCCATGGCCAAAAAATCGCCATCATAAAAGAAGATTAATTAATCAATCATTCTTAGATTTACTTGCAGAGAATTGTACTAACACTTCTAAATTGTATTTCATGACAGACCATTTGGATTACTTTCGTTGGTCAAAGCAAACAATTTCTAATTCCAAACATTGGAATATTACGACGGGTCAATGGCCTCATGTTGAAACTAGTTATTTTCAGAATTTATTACCTAAAAACACTTTTTTGGTTGCTGATAGACTTTATTGATAAGTAAAACTAATATATGCAGTAAGGTTTCATTAGAGATAACAGCTTTTATTTTTTTTTACATGTTGATGTTTGACCAAAGTCTCATGATTGCCTATAAGGTTTTAATTTTATTTTGAGGCCATTAGCTACATTTATTGCTTTGTTTCTTACCACCCACCATCTATCAGCGGCTGGTGATGGCGTGCATTTGAAAGCGGATTCATTTTTTGAGATTGCTGGTCTACCGATCACCAATTCGATGATAACTAGTTGGGTGGTTTCATTGTTCATCATTATAGCGATTAGGATTCTCGTAGGAAGCCCACAGCTCGTTCCAAATAAGGGTCAAATCATCGTAGAATCCGTTGTCTCTGGCTTGCGTGGAATGCTTGAGCCAATAGTTGGAAAAAAAGTTTTCTTTCCGTCCTTTTGGTTATTAAGCGGATTGTTTATTTTCATCATCATCCAAAATTGGTCTGGTCTCCTACCTGGTGTTGGCACCATTGGTTATGGTTCTATTATTGATGATCACTTTAGTGTAAACAAACCTCTAATACGTCCCGGTAATGCCGACATCAATATGACATTGGCACTATCATTGGTAGCTAACTTATTTTGGGTATACTTTATCGTTAAATACGCAGGTTTAAAGGCTATTGTTAAAGATTGGTTTGGAAACAAAGCAGACAAAAAGGAAGTTCATATTTTAATGTTCGCTGCCCTGTCTCTAATCTTCATCGCAGTCGGATTTATTGAGGTTCTTTCCATCGTTTTTCGCCCAGTTTCCTTAACCTTCAGGTTATTCGGCAATGTTTTCGGTGGAGAAAGCTTACTTCACAGCATGTTTTATCTAGTTCCTCAAATAAATTGGATCCTCCCTGTTCCCTTTTATTTTATGGAAGTTTTAATAGGTCTTGTCCAAGCCCTTGTTTTTACTCTTCTAGTCGCCGTTTACATCGGTCTAATCTGCAACCATGAAGAAGGGGACAATCATTAATTTTCGTATCGTGACTATATACCAAAATGTAGGCGTGCGTTCACCATCATAAACTCAAATAAATACTAATTATGTACGATATACTAGCACAAGCAGAACAAGTTTCACAAATCACAGGTAGCATTCAAGGAGCACTCGGTTGCTTAGGTGCTGCAATTGGCGTAGGCATTGTCGGAATGAAGGGCGTAGAAGCTGTCGGACGCAACCCAGATGCTGGCGGAAAGATTCTCGTTCAATCTATCCTCGGAATGGCGTTGGCAGAAGCGGTAGCTTTTTATTCCCTCTTTCTATAATTTTTATCTGGAGAGGGCATGAGTACATTAGCTAGCATTACTGATACCGCTCAAGATATCGCTGATACCTTTGGTGTCGATTGGCCAATGCTTATTGCCCAATCCATTAATTTTTTAATTGTTGCATTTGTCATATGGAAATTCGCTTTCAGCAATGTACTCTCCACAATCAAAGAAAGAGAGAAACAAATCGCAGATTCTCTTAAGAATGCAGACCGAATTAAACTTGAATTAGAAGAAACTGAAAAAAAACAGCAGGAAACACTTCAAGAAGCTTCCCTCTCTGCTAAGAAAACAGTTACTGACGCCCAAGACAAAGCAAAGGCATTTATTGAAGGGCAAAAGGATGATGCGCGTAAGCAAGCAGAAGAAATCATATCCAAAGCCAAAATAGCTATGGATCTAGAACGAGAGAAAGTTCTTAAAGAGGCAAGAGAAGAAATTGCCTCTTTGGTAATTCTAACCACAACTAAGGTCCTCCAAAAAGAGTTAAGTGAAGATGATAGATCGAGATTTTCTCAGTCAGCTATCGAAAATTTAAATCTTACAAAATAGCTTTTGTTTTCACTGATGACTTCCTCTTCAAAACACAAAAAATTAGCGAAAAGCCTTCTCCAATTTTCCTTGAATGAAGAAGGTCATATTGTTGATTCAAAGATCGAGGAAATACTCAGCTCCCTAAGATCATCCAACCCTTCAGGATTAAAATCTCTTTTAAGATTTTTCTACACTGAAGTTCGTCGTTACGAATACACCTACCATGCTATTGCCGAAATTGGGTGCAAAGATGAGCCTAATATAACAAATTCGATTGTTAAAAAACTTGAAAGTGCTATCGGTAAAAACATTAAGCTTACCGTTATCGAAAATCCCCAAATCATATCTGGTTGCAGAGTCCGCCTAAAAGACGATGTTTATGAAGATTCTCTTCAAAGCAGGCTCCAAAACCTTGAAAAATCATTTCACTAATCGACACACATAAACCATGAGTTCTATCACTGATCTTATCCGTAAGGAAATTGAAAACCTTTCTACCGACGCTACCCGTACAAATGTCGGAACCATTACAACCCTTGCAGATGGAGTTGCAAAAGTTGAAGGGCTTTCAAAAGTCATGTTTAATGAAATGGTGGAATTTCCTAATAATATTTTAGGAATTGCTCTGAATTTAGAGGAAGATTCTGTTGGCTGTGTTTTGCTTGGAGATACAAGCTCGCTTAAAGAAGGTGATGAAGTTCGTACTACAGGTAAATTACTTTCGGTTCCTGTGGGAAAAGCATTGCTTGGCAGGGTAGTGGATGCGGTGGGTAGACCAATAGATGATAAGGGCACTATCGATTCAGACCAAAGCTCGCCTGTTGAAAAAATTGCGCCCGGTATCATTCCAAGAAAATCTGTAGATCAACCTTTGCAGACAGGGATAATGGCAGTTGATTCAATGGTACCAATTGGAAGAGGGCAACGGGAACTAATCATCGGTGATAGATCAACAGGAAAAACTACCATTGCTATTGATACGATCATCAATCAGGCCAAGATCAATAAACAAGGTGAAAAATCTGGAGACCCTAACTTTAGAGCTGTTTACTGTATTTATGTAGCCGTTGGACAAAAAAACTCCAATGTTGCGAGAACAATTAAAATACTCGAAGAAGCAGGTGCCCTTGAATATGTAATTATTGTCTCAGCACCAGCAGCTGACAACCCTGCTAATCAATATCTTGCCCCTTACTCTGGATGTGCAATGGGAGAATGGTTTATGGAAAACGGGATGGACGCCCTTATCGTTTATGATGATCTTTCCAAGCACGCTGTTGCTTACCGGCAAATTTCTCTCATCTTAAAACGTCCCTCTGGAAGAGAAGCATACCCCGGAGATGTATTTTATCTTCATTCTAGACTTCTCGAGCGTTCGGCTCGGCTTAATGAAAACAGCGGTAATGGTTCCCTCACTGCTCTTCCAATTATTGAAACCCAAATGGGAGATGTTTCTGGGTACATTCCAACCAATGTAATTTCAATTACGGATGGACAAATTTTCTTAGAAACAGATTTATTTAATAAAGGTATTAGGCCAGCAGTCTCTGTTGGGTTATCCGTTTCTCGGGTTGGTTCAGCTGCTCAAATTAAGGCCTACAAAAAGGTTGCAGGGAAAGTTAAACTTGAGCTTGCCCAGTTCCGTGAGCTTGCCGCTTTTTCACAATTTGAATCTGACCTGGATGCTTCGACAAAAGCACGACTTGACCGGGGTGCTCGTATCGTTGAAATGTTCAAACAAGGTGCCTATTCCCCCATACCTGTTGAAGTACAATCCGCAATTATGTGGGGCATGCAAAATGACTTCTTTGACTCTATTTCAGCCCAAGACATCCAACGGGCTGTCGAAAGCTTAAAGGAGTATCTTTCAGCTCAAGGAAAAGATGTTTGTGATGAAATTTATAATTCTGGAAAGTTGGAAGATTCAACAGTCCAAAATCTTCGAGTTGCTTTTGAAGACTGGAAGAGAACTTTCGCCTAAACTTCTATAGTTTTACAAGATGGCCTCTTCCAAAGACATTCGTAACAGAATAAAGGGTGTTAAAAGCACGCGTCAGATTACGCGTGCTATGCAGATGGTAGCCACATCCAAAATGAAAAAGGCTCAGGATAGTGCAAAGTCAGGAAGACCTTATGCATTACTCCTATCTGATATTATTGTATCCATCGCAGATGAATTTGAAGAGTTGACCAGTGCCCATTTTATTCAAAAACCGATCAAACATAGAGGTATATTGGTTATTGGAACGGATAAAGGCCTTTGTGGTGCACTCAATGGAAATCTATTTAGGAAATTATCGGATATTGAAAGTTCTGCAAAGTTTGTAGCGGTTGGAAAACGGGCCACTCAATATTTAAGTCGTTCCAGAAAAGACTTACTCGCAGATTTCACCTTACCAGATAAACCAACTTTTAATGATGTCAGAAAAATCGTAGATTTTCTTCTACGAAGTTACGATGAAGGTCGTATCGACACGATCGAAGTACTTTTCACAAGTTTCATTAATACCCTCCAACAAGAGCCTGAACTTGTAAGATTATTTCCACTCAATGGCCTTGATGAGATGAACGAGAAGCTTCATCAAAGATTTGGGAGTTTGGAACATGAAGTTCCCAAAGACAATCGAGAGATCTTAATTGAAGATAGAGACAAAATTTTATCTGAAATATCTTCACTTTATTTAAAACAAGAAATATTTCAGCTTATTTTGGAAGCGCAAGCCTCTGAACACAGTGCCCGAATGGTTGCAATGAAGACAGCAACCGATAATGCTGGAAATCTTATCGATGATTTAACCCTGCAATACAATAGAGCGAGACAAGCTGCTATCACTCAAGAAATTCTTGAGATTTCTGCTGCTGCCTTCTCTGATTAATCCCCTCTCTCTGCTACCACCATGGAAAATAATAACTCAAAATCCGGAAAAATTATTCAAGTAATTGGCGCTGTTGTAGACGCTGAGTTCCCCGAAGGAGCTACCCCAGAGATTTACGATGCTCTGGAAGTGTCCTACAAATTTGCGGATTCCGATTCTGAAAGAAAGCTTGTGCTAGAAACACAACAACATCTTGGAGATAATCGTGTTCGCACTGTTGCAATGTCCTCAACTGAAGGAATTGTCAGAGGGATGGATGTCGTAAATACAGCTGCTCCCATCTCGGTTCCGGTTGGCGAAAAAGTACTGGGTAGAATTTTTAATGTCACCGGCGATACTGTAGATAATAAGGGACCTTGTGGAAACGAAGAGATTCGCCCTATACATCGACAAGCACCTACCTTGATGGAACAAGATACGGAAGCAAATATCTTAGAAACAGGTATTAAGGTGATTGATTTAATCTGCCCATTTATCAAGGGTGGAAAAGTTGGTGCTTTTGGTGGTGCTGGGGTTGGTAAAACCGTGGTTATTATGGAACTTATCAATAACATTGCCAAAGCCCACGGTGGTTACTCTGTTTTTGCAGGGGTAGGGGAGCGTTCTCGTGAAGGGAATGACCTATACCAAGAAATGTCGGAAGCCGGTGTTATCAACCAAGAAGATATCTCTAAATCCAAAGTTGCTCTAGTTTATGGACAAATGAACGAACCTCCAGGAGCCCGCATGCGAGTTGCCCTTTCTGGTTTGACCATGGCCGAGTATTTCCGTGACGAGATGGGCCAGGATGTTTTGCTTTTCGTGGATAATATTTTCCGTTTCTCTCAGGCAGGTTCTGAAGTATCCGCTCTTTTAGGCCGTTCACCATCGGCCGTTGGATACCAGCCAACCTTGTCAGAAGAAATGGGTAATCTACAAGAACGGATTACATCCACACACAAAGGGTCTATCACTTCCTTCCAAGCTGTTTATGTACCGGCTGATGATTTAACTGATCCGGCTCCCGCCAACACATTTGCTCACCTAGACTCGACTATCGTTTTGGAACGTTCCATTGCTGAGCTTGGCATTTACCCAGCCGTTGACCCCTTGGCATCCGTATCCAATGCTTTGTCACCTGACATTGTTGGCGATGAACACTTTGGTGTAGCTCGGGGAGTACAAGAGGTTCTTCAGGCGTACAAAGACCTTCAGGACATTATTGCTATCCTTGGATTGGACGAATTATCTCCAGAACAAAAACAAACTGTTTTCCGAGCAAGAAAGATTCAGAAATTCCTTTCCCAACCTTTCCATGTTGCAGAAGTGTTTACTGGTGTTTCCGGTGAGTATGTCTCGGTTAAGGATACAATTCGTGGGTTTAAGATGATTCTCGATGGTGAACTTGATGAAATTGAAGAAAACGATTTCTACATGAAAGGCGGCATCGATTCTGTTTTGAATCAGAAGGAATCATAAAAAACTTGTCAAATGCCTATTTCCTTAGAAATCGTTACTCCGAGCGAGGTAGTTTACTCCGAGCAAGTTGATCATGTTGTAATCCCTACATCGAGAGGAAAAATTGATGTTCTTCCTCATCATATTCCTATCATAGACACCCTTTCTGCAGGTGACATCAAAGTGGAAAAAGACGGTTCAACTCATTACCTAGCGGTTGGTTCAGGATTTGTTGAAGTCTACGCCGAAAAAGTTTCACTTTTAACGGACCAAGCTATTGATATTAACAATTCTGACGAATCAGAAATCGAAGAAGCGGTAAGTCGGGCTGAAGAAGCACTAAACGAAGCCAAAAAAAGTAATTTTGATCAAGCAAAAATTGACAAATTAGAGGCTGCGGCACGTTTTGCTTTTGCACAAAAAGTTGCAAAAGCTAAGACAAGGTAGCATCTTGACTGTATCTTTCCTTTTGTTAGTCTAACAATATTCCGGGCCCGTAGCTCAGTGGTTAGAGCAGGGGACTCATAATCCCTTGGTCCTCGGTTCAAATCCGAGCGGGCCCACCATTTCTTTTAATCAAACTGTCTAATTTTTATTCAGTTTGATTTTTTTTTGATTTAAGGCACAACAATTTCTATGTCATGCTGACATAAATTTATTATGAATATAGTCTCTGAAATAAAAAAATCCAAAGCTCTTGGAATTAGTAATGGTTACGAAATAGGCTCGGACCATTACAAAGAATTAGCAAACTACTCCAACCTAAAATTAGCCACACTTGGACTCCCGACAGTGGGAGATCAAACTGCAAACCCAGCCTTACGGTTGAGCAGGTCATTAGTAAAAGAATATCGTGAAAAAGTGAGGCTTTTAAGGGGTTACCTGTGCCCTGCGGATCAACGTATCCAAAACTTTCTCTCGTCTATCTTAGGTACAGATCGACCAAGCCTACCAACAGAATCTTTTGTTTTAGACAGGCATGGGCTTGCAAGAGTTACCTCCTTACCTCGGGATGGGAATAGCTTTACCTCCGAAATCATAAAATCCAAAAGGGTTGCGCAAGGGGTATTACATAACCCTTCTAGAGATCGGAGAACCACCTCCGGGGTCTTTCACGTTGCTGATATTGGACTCCCCGCTGCAGATGATAAGAAAGTTGTCCCTATTAATGCCGCCAAAGAATTGCTACGGATTGCACTCAATCCACCACAGGAAGATATGATTTTTCCTTTCGCTGCAAACGAAGAGGACCCTGCCAAGTGTTGGGTTTCGCTTCTGCTGAGACCGGTTGTCTGTCCTGCCGTAGAGGGTTATATTCGTGAAAAATCAATGGAAATACGTTTTTTCGCACCAGGCGGTTGTGTTGCAAACCTAGACTTTGTAGAAAGTATTTTTGGCAATGGAGGAGATCCATTCTTAGCTGAAAATGATTCGGGAATCGATATTGAGTCTTGGACCGGTCACACGGGCTGCGTGATTGTGGCTCCACACCTTGCAGGTACTCCTAAGCAAATGCTAAACCTTCCCAAAAAATCTGAAGCTACTGAAAGACAGATTCGAGACGGAATGTATATTGATGAACCCAATGAACTCTACAATGACGGAACTCCATTTAAACTAACCTTCAGGGATTCCAGTGGTATGGTTGTCACCGTGCTTGCAGATAATTATTTCGGGTATTGTAAAAAAGAGGTTAAAACTCAGATCAGTTTTTCTGCTAACCTTTCAGGTCTCGGTGAAGAAGAGCATGCTGGAGGTGCTGTCGTATTCCCAAGCTATGACTTGGGAGAAGAATTTGACCCGTTAGCTATTCTTCCCAAAACTCCGCATAAGCTTGAAGATACTATCACCACTCTTGGCTTTGAAAGCGTTGAATCATCGAACGGCACATTCTCTGACCCAAGCTTTTCTTCTGTCATTTTCATTCCAGAAAATGCAAGATTCAGTCTTAGGAAGCAGCAAGTCTCGTGGTTATACCATGGAGAAAATCATGCGATCAACCTGGTTCCAAACAACACATACATCCTTCCATCAGGCTATAAGGTCGAGATGAAAAAAGTGGAGAATGATGGTCCATGGAAACTTGTGGGCACTGTTGGGGAAGGATTTCTTTGTCACAAACCTTGTACCGTCTCCGGAGGAGGTAAATCAGAAATTTCCAAGCCACTTACAGACGCAATCGTAAGTGGTCCAGTTTTTGTAGCAAACTGGGAAGAAGACCAAAGGCAAGCAAATGAAGTCTTAACTAAAGATTACTCTCTGAGGTTTAGGGACCCAAACAGTCATACGGTTAGAAATCGATCTATTCTTGATCCAGAAAGATCTCTTGGCTCTGTCATTAAACTTCTGACACCATCTCGTTCTCTTTATACAGATGAATTCAATCAATGGCTTGAATCGATTCCCCAACATGTTAAGGATTTAGTTTTAATCATTAAGAGAAGATACCACGCAGATTGGGGAGATGATTGGCAAAAGTTTTTTAGTGTAGACTCAGTCAATGGACAGCCAGCCAATGAATTACGATTTAACGGTGACAAATTAATTACCAGACTACTTAGAGTCGGCTTTGACCAAAATGGTTCATGGCGATTATTTGCCCTTAGGAAAGATTTTATTCCGGCAGAAAAAGTACTTGCAGAAGATGATATTACCGCATCCACTGTCGCCCCCATTCGATTACTCAATGAAATTGGGCCAGGGACCTTTAAAGAATCCGCAAAGTTCGTCCATAATTGCGAGTATCGTTTATTTCAAAGACCTGATGATGCCATTCATCGAGGGTTTGATAAACAAACCGAAATAGATCTAGCGAGAAAAGGAAATTTTATTAGTAATTTCGAATGCTTGGATTCCGAAAATGCAAATGAACAAATAAACAAGACCTTATCTTTTGAAAAATATACCCAACCCATCCAAGATCTAATTCTTGATGCATCTAAAAAATATGGGGATGAAAGCTTATTTGTTTCCTCGGCAAATCCCCGAATTGTAGATGGTAAACCTACGAAAAACCCTCGATACCTTCAAACCAGACCTGACCTTCTGGATCCAATTTCTGTGTTTAAGGCACTTACTGGTACTCGCCTTCGCCGAAAACTTAATATTCAAAAATCAGTCTTATACCCTGTACGTTCTGTTTTGCCCGGCAGACGAAATAATCCAGCTGATCCAATTGCTAAGGTACGACCATTATGCTGTTTTGCTCCGATTCATTATCTTGAGTTACCAGAGTTATTTATAGATTTCATTGTATCCGTTACCGGCAAATCTCCTTCAACCACAGGAGCGGGATCGGAAGGGGCTCTTACCAAAGCGCCTTTCAATGCTTTACTGCCCATACACGACCTTAATGCTGCCCTCGTTTCTTATGCTGCCACAGGGCAGGGGGCCTTTGTTACTTCAGCCGGACATATTGGGCCTAAGTATAAAGTAAATCACGACATTAGCCTTCTCATACCAGAAATATGGAGTCGATTGCGGGATTATGAAAATGATCCACAAGATATGATCCAAAAGGGGTATTTGGAAAAAGTACCTTCCCTCGAGTTTAATGGGGAAAAACTGCCAACTGAATACCTTGGTTATCGAATAACCAATCGCTTTTCCCACGAATTCTTGGGGAGGATTTTTACCGATCCCACTTCTGTTCTTCCCAACGATATGATTAAGCCAGAACTTCAAGACAACAAAGAGTACGCTGATTCATTAAAGAACTTAGTAGAAGCAGGCCAACTTGTGGCAAAGCGCTATTTCAATGATGGCTCAGTTGAAAAAGCATGCCCTCCACTTAAAGCACTTCTCACTATTATGGCTGAAGGTCATTGGAAAGGGAAGGGGCTCATCGACCAAGAGTTTAGGGATCTTTTTGACCCCGAAGCTATTCTTCAGAGCACTTGGTATGAGAAGAGATTAGAAACTCGTATAGATATTACCAAACAATATTGGCAGAATCGGATTAAATACTTAGAAAACTTTATATGTGATCATGCGAACCGAGATACCTGCGTACGCCTTAACATCTCAGAAAGACTTACTTTCTGTAAAGATGCATTGAAGAGGCTCGACAACAAAGAAGAGGCCATCTCAAGAATACATGGATGCCTGGGAACAGATCCATCCATCTACGAAAAATAGATCCACACAATAGGAATCATGCTGATTACAAATATTCTTATAATGTAAGAATCAGTTCCCCCGCTTCCACCTCTACTTTTATTTATTAAGCTGCTATCTTTATACCGCTTAACAGATGACCACTAAGGATTTGGTCTCTCCTCTTTCTGGCTAATTGTCTATTCTTCGTCTTCAATGACTTTCTTCGCCTCTCCGCAGTTACAGGGGATGGATAAACCGTGAAATGAATCCACCAAGTCCCATTGTTATTCCACAGGTGATGGTTCGGGTTTGATTCATCAATACGGAGAGCCAGTGTCTCATGGTAATCGATTGTATTTTTCATTGCGCATATTTCCTTTTGTAATGCGCGCTTACCTTTTTAAACATAAGGGAGAGCGCTATTTTCGGTTGAGCCAGAACCGCACATCCCGGTGCTTAGACCATGTACCACCGTAGAAGCTCTCGCACTCGGTTGGTAACTCCAAAAGGAGTTGTCTTTGGATGTAGCAAATGGCAGGATAAAAGAACAACCATACTTTAGTCGCCAAGCTATAAATTATGCAACTTTTTCTTGTGTCATAATCGGGTGTTAACTTACCACTTGTTTTCTAAAACTATTTTACCAGTTGCTTGACCACTTTCCCAACAATCATGAGCTTTACCAACTTCATCAAAAGAAAACGATTGCTCGTGAATGAGAGGGATGATTTTTCCTTGGTCTGCAAGGTTGGTAATTTGGCTAAGAATCTGGCCATGCTTCTCACGATATTGATTCCGCAATAGCGGGAGAAGCATAAATACGACATGTAAACTTAAACTTTTTACATGTACTAAAGTTAAATCATGACTGGCTCGAGAAGCAATAGAGACAACCGTTCCATATTCTTTTGCAGCTTGAAAAGATTGATCTAAGCAACCACCTCCCACCGTATCAAAGACAAGATCATACCCGTTTTCTTCAGGTAACTCAGGTCGAGATTGTTCATGGGTTTCATGTCTATATGAAAAAGTCTTATCTGCCCCTAATGCTTTTGCGATTTCTGCCTTACGGGCTGAGGATATAATTGTATGTATTTCGGCTCCAAGGGCTTTCGCTAATTGTATAGCCACATGTCCTACTCCTCCAGTACCTCCATAAATTAAAACTTTTTGATCACAGGAAACCTTACCTCGGTCTACTAACGCATTCCATGCCGTAATAGAAACGAGCGGTAGGGCCGCAGTCTCTAGCATTGACAGATTCCTTGGTTTCTTTGCTACAAGTCTTACATCTACCATAGCATATTCCACGAGCACCCCAGGCATATCTGTAAAGCCCCCGACACAGCCATAAATCTCATCTCCTACTTTAAAACCAGAAACTCCGGTTCCGACTTCAACGATAATTCCCGCGATATCACCATGCAAAACTCCAGGCAGTTTTGGGGAAATTCCCCGAAGTATACCACTTCTAATCTTGCAATCCACTGGGTTTACACTGGTTGCACAGACTTGAATGATAACTTTTCCTGGTTCTATCTTGGGCTTTGGGATTTCAGAAAGGCAGAAACTTTCAGGGCTGCCATGTTCTTGAAGAATAATTGCTTTCAATTTAATTTACAGTTTTCAGTTATAAGTAGCAAAAAGAAGATACCTTATTGATCCGCAATAAGGTAAGCCTGATCTTACAGGGATGCCTGTGAATGTTCTATTTTTTAAAAGCTGTAACCAAGAATTTTTCACTTGATTATCGGAACCAACACAACCAACAATTAACCCATGAGCTATAAAAATATAAATCGGAGAAATTTTTTACATACAACCGCCATTGGAGCAACCAGTGGTATTCTAGCCACCTCCACTGCTCCATTCACTACTAAAGTCTCGGCTCAGTCTCCATCTGATCGTTTACGGTTTGGAGCAATTGGAGTGGGGGGAAGAGGGGCAAGTGTTGCCAATAGTGCCCGTCGACTTTCCGATATTGTAGCCGTTTGTGATTTGGATACTCAAAGAATTGATCGAGTGAACAAATCCTTAGCCAAAGGTAAGGCAACAGGATATCAGGATTATCGAAAAATTCTCGACCGTAACGATATTGATTTCGTTACCATTGGCACCACTGATCATTGGCATACTAGAATCGCCATACATGCTATGCAGGCAGGTAAGGATGTTTATTGTGAAAAACCACTGACACTTACAATTGAAGAGGGGAAACAGATTTGCAAAGTTACCAAGGAAACTGGACGCGTTTTCCAAGTAGGTACCCAACAGCGAAGCGAAATGGGCCAAAGATTTCTAACGGCTCTCGGAATTATCCGGGAGGGAAGAATTGGTAAAATTAAGAAAATAACCTGTAATATTGGAACAGCTCCCGTAGGTGGACCTTTTAAAAAATCCACACCTCCTGCAAACCTTGATTGGAATATGTGGTTGGGCCAAGCCCCCCTGGTTGATTACATTAAGGAACGTTGTCACTACCAATTCCGTTGGTGGTATGAATACTCTGGAGGAAAAATGACGGACTGGGGAGCCCACCATGTTGATATAGCTCAATGGGCACTTGAACAAAATGGGGTAGGGCAGGGGGCTCTATCCATTGAGCCTATCGTAGGAGATTTACCTATTCCCTTTGTTAATGGAGTTCCAACCAAAGATAATTTCTACAATACCACTCACAATTTTCATATTAAGTGTTTGTTCCCTGATGAAGTGGAGATGCATATCGTCAGTAAATCCAAAGAAGGAAATGGTATACTTTTTGAAGGGACAAAAGGCTCGTTTTTTGTCACACGAAGTAAACTATTGGGAAAACCAATAGAAGAACTTATTGAAAATCCACTTCTACCAGAAACCATACTGTCCATCTACAAAGGCAAGAAAATCACCAATCATATGGAAAATTTCTTTGCCTGCATGAAAGATCGCTCCGACCCCATCTCTGACGTATACACTCATCATACTGCAATGACAACTTGCCACCTGGCCAACATCTCTATTCGGCTTGGAAGAAAAATTAATTGGAATCCAAAAACAGAGCAAGTGGTTGGAGATGATGAGGCCAACCAATGGCAAACCCGTGAGCAAAGAAAAGGGTTTGAATCTAAGGGATAAAGTAATTTAAATTTTTCTCTACTTTTTCTTATTTCCTCAATGTAAACTCTCTATTCTGCCAATTGCCCTTCAAACTTTTACTATTATAATAGTAGTTTGTTTAGTGAATTATTTTAATTTTTTAAACTAGCGTGTCCATGCACATATTAATGCTACCATACTTACTTGTATTCCAGTAGTCTCTCACAAAGGTTTTCGTAGTGGTCATGAGGAGAGTTACTTACTTTTGTTGGCGTCTTACCCTCAGCGGGGCCTTTGGGTCAATTGCACGCCCACTCTTCCAAAGGACGATGTGTTTTATATCATTTTGGGCTTCCGGGCCCTCCGTGCTGCGACCATTCTGCACATCGGCAGTTAGGTCAGCCAACAAGCGCTGGGCGATCTCGGGGTGGGTGAGGTAGTGATTGTTCTGCTCACTCGGGTCGCTCTCCATGTCGTAGAGCTGCGCTTCTGGTGCAGCTTCAAGCTGGGCGTCACTCTCTTTCGGGGACGACCAGCCTCCGGACCCTCTGGCAAGCAGTAGTTTCCACTTACCCTGACGGTAGGCGAAGTGGCCTGAAACCGAATGATGGATCACGCCCTTGCGCGTCGATACAATGGACTTGCCGAAAAGAGCAGGAAGAAAGCTCACGCTGTCTTCGGCGGATGATGGTGCTTTTTCTCCGGTGATCTCAGAGGCGGTGGCGAAGAAGTCGACCAAGGTAATAAGCTGGTCACAACGAGAGCCGGGCTCAACCTTACCCGGCCAGCGAACCACAAACGGCACACGGTGGCCGCCGTCCCAGATGTCGGCCTTGGAACCACGGTAGTGCGCGCTGACGTGGTGGCCTTTCTTACGCAAGAGGCCGATATTGGCTTGTTTCGAGCAACCGTTATCACTGGTAAAAATGAGCAGGGTGTTATCTGCAAAGCCGTTTTTTTCTAAGGCGTCTGCAATAGCTCCGACCGTCGCGTCGGTCTGCATGACGAAGTCGGCATAGGGGTTTAAACCGCTCTTACCCTGCCACTCCTTGGTGGGCACAATCGGGGTGTGAGGCGAGCCGAGCGGCACATAGAGGAAGAACGGCTGGTCGGGCGACTTGGAGCGTTCTTCGATGTAAGCGATGGATTTCTCGGTCAGGCGAGGCAGGTTGTGGATCTCATCCAGACGTTCGATGACCTTGTCATTCTCGATGATGGTGTCCATGTGGCCCGCATGATGGATGCCATGAAAGTAGTCAAAGCCACGATGGATGGGACCGTCAGGAATGGTGGCTCCGATAGGCGCGCGCCCTTCTCTCGAAGGCTTCGGAAGGATCGCTCCTGACTTTGGATCCTGATACTGAAAGTCCAGATGCCACTTGCCGAGGATTGCCGTGGCGTAGCCTTGACCCTTGAATAAGCCCGCCACAGTGAGTCGGTCTGGTGCAATCAGGCAAGGCCTGAAGCCGCTCACCACGCCATTCTGAAGCCGAGTCCGCCAGCTGTAGCGCCCGGTCAGCAAACCGTAACGCGTGGGCGTGCAGACTGCGGAGCCGGAATGGGCCTCGGTAAAAATCATGCCTTGCTTGGCGAGCTTGTCGACGCAGGGGGTTTTGATTTTGCCGTTCTCGGGGTTGAGGCATTGCACATCCCCGTAGCCGAGGTCATCGCACATGATGAGAACGATGTTTGGTTTTTCGGATGCGAGAGTGCTCAAAGTCGTGAGTGCGATGGCACCTAGTGTGACACTCAGGATTAGAAGTGGTTTCTTGCTCATGATACTGAGATTGTGTGGTATTTCTGTTTATAGTTTTCGGGACACATATGGAGAGTCACTATAAGAGGCACGGGTGCCTTGTAAACGATATCAGTTTTTAGATTAATCGGCGTTTGAGCGGAGAATAACTTCGCCGGCACAGCCGGTATCGCTCCGGAACTGGCTTGGCCGCATACGAAGACATCATATTCTACTCTCTCCGCTAAGAGGCAACCGAAATTTAAAAGCATAATACCGCCAACAAAAATTGTAGTTTTTCATATTTTTAAGTTGAAAATTCTTTAACGATCACTGCATTCGATAAGCGACTTAGGTAAGTCTAGATGAATACCTTGTAACAGAATAAATTTTAGGAGGTTGGGATCTTGACCTGCACTAAACATAAAAAAAATTTACCAGATTTACTCGAAAACATACACCCTGTAATGCGTATTTTTTATGTCGATTTGAGACAAATCAGAGCATATGAGACCTCAAAGGCTTAGAACCACACATGCAATCTTTTATCTCAACCGCATTTGCTTAGCGTTTCCTTCAACACAGATACCAAAAGCATACTCAACGCCACCACCAATACAAAAAAGGGGAGGGCAAGGGAAATTCCTTAAAAGGAAGGTAAGCATTTGCATCAAGCTACTGAGGGACAGCAAGATGCGATAGCACAGAGAACATAAATATTTCTAGCTAAATGGAGTCCACGCGGGATAGAAAAAGTAAAAGAATTGTAATTTTTAACCTCTGCTACCTAGGTTTTGTTAGGCTAGCAAGAAATTAAAAAAACAATTAAGGCTAGGTGAAACATAAAGATTATGTTTTCACTTTAGCCAATATTTAGGGTGAACCTCGGCCAATACCGAGCCACCACTGACAATTAAATCTTCTGTACTTTTGTTGCGCAGGGTCCTTTCTGACCTTGCCCAACCTCAAACTCTACTTTGTCGCCATCATTGAGCCCAGTTCCATCTGTTTCAGTATGATGGACAAACAAATCGTCGCCTCCTTCATCTTGCTGGATAAAACCGTAGCCTTTTTCTGAATTAAACCATTTTACTATTCCTGTGCTCATTATGTCTTTTGTATGTTTTATTAGTCTGTGCTGAAATAATTCAGCGAAAATAATTAGGGCAATCTATTATCTAACATTCTAGCATAGATATCCTTTATTAAGGAAAATATCCGCTGATTGATTGAAGGTTGAAGCTTTCATGAAACATTATCTTATACTGAGAATGGTCCGTATGTCTACTGTGTATTGTACTACTTTTAAGCTTTCTTTTTTTCATGTCTTAGATTTTGTGAATCTCCGGCATTACCACGACCCATCGCCTAGGGTTGGATCGGGGTCTCACTCTTCCAGCGACCAGATGAGGTGCGTTGTCAAGATTTCTTATCCAATGGCAAATCGTAATTCGTGTTGTGCCGGTCGGTAATAGACGCTGGAGTTGCCACCGTGTTCCCAACCGGAAAAACTCCTGCAGTCGAACAGGCTTGCAAACCCTGGTTCCGATTCTGACGCTTTTCCCTTTGAGAGGGCGAGAACCAAAGCGATGCAAATGATGGAGTAATTCTATTTCCGCTCCACTTCGTGCAAAATGTTAACATAAAATATTTATTTGTCAGCTCGGTTTGTATTTTATGTCAACTATAAGTGAAATAACGGGCGAGAGCGTACCACATCCACGAAGAGAAGGGCGAGCAACATGACGATTCCAGAGACCACCGGGAACATCGGATTTCTCACTCTGTTCTTCCCACGGCGTGAAGCAATAACCAAAACCAGTAGGCAAAAGAAATGAATCGGAGCAGAATAGGCAATGATGAACGCTCCCGGGAATTGGACCAATACAAAGAATACCAAAATGGCAGTAAACAGTCCCAAATAGATAGCACAGAACCGTGTTATTTTCTTCATCATTGCCATACCCAACGTAAAGGTCAGGCACGACGCGAAGCGACGTTGCCTGCACCGCCTTGTTGGGCTGTTGCCACTCTATTTCTTCGGGTTGTTCTTCTCATCGAAGAAGCCTGTGATTGATTCAAACGATTTT
>Ga0206131_10002666_pt1 | contig 21294 bp, 8 predicted proteins | sample Helgoland_Spring_FD_148636 | JGI IMG/M metagenome (GOLD analysis project Ga0206131, IMG submission 148636) | Pelagic subsurface seawater microbial communities from Kabeltonne, Helgoland, North Sea - Helgoland_Spring_Bloom_20160517_1 | ecosystem: Environmental > Aquatic > Marine > Epipelagic ...
ATATAAGTTTGTCACATATAAATCTGTTATACAATCTCCAGAAGTATTTCCTGTGAATGTTGGTAAATTTAAGTAAGTTGTTGCACTTATTGTATTCGCACTTAACCCATTTGTAAAAATTGTCGGCCCAGTTACTGTCCCACCAGTAAACATTCCACCACCACCACCAATAACATCACTTATTTGTTGTATAGTTGCTTTATATGACGACCCCGCACTACTCTGAGAAGTGTCTCCTGTTATTACAATATGGACTAAATCTGTAAGTGTAACACCACTTGCTAATTGTCTGTCGGTTAATCTTTGTTTTGGCATCTTATTTCTTTTTTATTATAAATATTTCATATTATTTAATTCTCACAATTATGTATTAGTTCTTGATTATAATAGAACCCAGATATCTGAGTTGGTGGTAATGTTTTTGTAAACTCTGGTGGGTCGAAATCAGGATCCCCTATAATTTCCACATTACCTTCATATTCATTACTATCATATATTTGTGTAATGAATATAGTATTATAATTACTCACTAATTTATTAGATTTTCTAACACACTTAGTGTACTTATCTCTAAGTCCCGCAATAAAGTTTCTTTGTCTTTCATATGCAGTTGTACCTTGTGTAAATCCAGATAAGTTATTTTGGGAGTTTACTAAGTTTTGTGTTATACCACTACAACTCATAAAATTCATAGTATAATTTTCTTGTTGTTTTATATACTCTTTTTCTAAGGTATCTAACTCAGTTTTTAAATCGTTAAGTTGTTGATTCAATATTTCCAATTCACTATTTAATATATCTATTTGATTTTGTTGGTTATCAATCAAAGTTTGTAAATTTGGTGTGCTTAAATCTTGTAATTTTAATGAACAAAGTATCTTATTTTGTTTTTCTATTTCTTTTTTAAGTAAAGATATCTCAACTTCTTTTTGTCTTATATCTAACTTTTTATTTGTAATCTGAGGACTACTAGGGTAAATAGGTTTTTGTTCAACTGAAGTATAAGTAGTTTCAGAACCAATACTAAAGTCTGTTTGTGCGCTTAATGTACAACCTGTAGTTACTTCAATGAAGTTAGTACTATATCTCTTATAGTTAAACTTATTATTGTCGAATATTGTATTTCTATATATTTTACCAGAATTGTCACATCCTTCCCATATAGTAGTCGCAGGTACAACTTGTTCAATTAAATCTAACCAATAATCACCAATCTTATCCATAAAGTCAAACATAGTATTGTATGTAAACTTACCTGATAAGTCTTCACCACAATTATTAGCGTTTAAGTATAATTCATAGAATAGTCTTAGTAATGGGTAATCACTAATAGTTTGTCTACTCTTAACATCTATTAAATTAGTTTGTACTAACTGATCAAATACCGCTTTAATATTAATTTCTGATGGTTGTATATCTAAATAATCTAATGGGTTGATACAAACACCATAAGTATCACCAGTTGCAAACCCATCTACACAAGTTTTCTTAGTACCACAATACTCACAATCTCCTTTACAACCGTTACATTCTGTTATTGGTTGCCAATAACATCCACAATTTTCTTCAGACCAAACATAGTTTTTACCTAATCCTAAACCACCTACTCCTTTACCATTTAATAAGTTATTTAATGATTTACAACAATCTTCGTTTATTTCAGATTTTTGATTAAATGTTTGTGCAGTTACACTATTTCCCGATAAAACTTCACTTAATACACCACCACTATAAGGTGTTGTACCAGTGTATAAATAATTTTCAAACAATGAAATAGTACCATCATAATTTTCTGTAATAACACCGAATAGGTTATCTAAACTACTATTATCATTTATCACAATAGTATCGGTACCACAATTATTTTTTTGAATGTAGAAATTATCTAGAGTACCACCCTTTTCTAATAATTGATAGTATGTCGCCCCTAATGATGCGTTATAGTCAGATGTTAATGCGTAATACTTATTCTTTAAACTTAATACTGTTTGTTCTAATGAATCTGTATAAGTAGAACAACTAAATGTTAAACCTGTTGTTACCACATCATCAAAACTAAGTGTGTACCCAGTACTTAGTACTTCACCACTAAACACTACTGAATGTTCTGTAGACTGACCTTCAAATATGTAAGTGTCACAATCTTGAAATAAGAAATCATCAGAATCTTCATACGCTTTTGAATCTTCGTCACATTTTGTCGGACAGTTATCGCAATCAATATTTTTCCAATAATTAAATACGTCACATTCTATCGCTTTCGCTGGGTCAATACTAAATGAAGAATTTTTCACATTTAAAATTAAATCCGAGTGATTTACATTATAATCTGTATATCTATATTCTAAATCTAACCAAAGTCTTTCCTGTTCTTTACTTAATCTAACAATATCATAATTATTTGTTGACCCAGTATTACATTCTCCATTAGGATAAACGGTTTCTGTTACAACACCATCATCATAATATACCCAAGATTTTTTATTATCTATAACACAACTTAATTGTGGTACCATACAATCATTTATAGATAAAAGTCTTTGTGTCTTACAATCAGAAACATTCACTTGTATATTATCAACTAATAAACAAAGTGAACATTCATAGTTTTCTACTTCTATTGAGAAGAAAAATTCTTTGTTAGGATATAACCTTCTTAAATCATCACAAACACATTCTGGAATAGTAAAATTAAAAGTTTGCCAATTTGGTTCGAACATATCTGCGTTATAAGTTATGTTTTGTGTCGATAATTGATTAAATATCCCATCTTCTATTGTTGCAATCTCTTCTTCTGTACCTTCTAAAATTACACCCGTATATCCAGTAGTAGGGTTCCATGTCCATATAGGATTAATACTTTCAGTATATGGTAAATAGGTTAAATTAGAATCTACCTCAGTGTTTGAGTTAAAAGTACTATTGTTAACAAACAATTTAAAGTTAACTTTTAAATCATCTAAGTAGTTTGCATAATATGAATTATTAATTTCCTCATATTCTTGATATGTTTGTTGTAAACTATTACCCCAACTATCATAACAATTTTGTGTTATTGTCTGAACTTCTTGATAAATATTTTCTGTTTCACCTAATAATTCTGTTAGTTTCCCTATATTAGTGTTTGAACAACAATTAACTAATGTCTGATTTATTGTCCCCTCTACACTAGGGTTTGACATCACACACTCACCATTTATAAAATCCACATCAAAGTTGGTTAATAGAATATTCCTATCACAACATTCTGAAGGTACTGTTTGTCCATTAAATAATATTATACCACTACCATCTGGTTGTGCAATTATTTCATTCCAAACACAACCTTGTTCATTCGTATTATTTGATCCCCCACCTGAAGGTGTAGAAGTCTCTGGCTCATCTTTACTAGGGTCAGCCTCAGGTAATGGGTTAGTATTACTACCACCACCTGTAGGTGGGTTAAAAATTTCTATTGGTGCTTCTTGATTTGATGTCCCACTGTTTTCGTTACCACCACTAGATGTTCCCGTATTTGGGTTAGTAGTACTTCTAGTTGCACTACAACAATCGTTTTGGTAAATGGGTGAACCGTTTTGTTGACCTTGAAAAATCCATTGTCCTGAATTAAGTGGATTAAAGTTGTCACATATTTGTGTTGCAGTTGGATCTTGAGGTTGTATAGGTGAACCTATTAGAGTATAAAAATATACACCTGTTGAGCTACTACTATCAGATACAGGACCATAAGTTGTACCACCATTATTAACACAACCTTTTACAATTGGTTCACCACCGCCACCACCTTTTATACCAGTAGCACCAACTGCCGCCATAATAACACCAGTAGTTTCAGGATCTAAATAACCTTTTAGTGTATAATATATACCTAAAAGTCCTACACCCCACCCTAATAATGTATTTCCTAAATTATTTCTTTTGTTTTTAGTATTTCTAACTATAGTGTTTTGTTTTTCTAAGTTTTCAGTTAGTATTGCCCTACTTTCATCTATTTTAGTATTCAATGAATTAATTTGTGATATATTTTTACTATATATAACATTAAGACTAATTCTTTGTGTGGGTGTCAATAAAATATTACCACTTTCATCTGTAATTGATTCAGTTGTGACGTTTAATAATTCTGAAGTCCTATTAATTGTATTCTGAATATCATTTTGTTCTAATAAAGATTTTTGTTTAGACTCATCAAATGATATACTATTATTGATATCATTAGTTAACCTATTTATTGTTTGGTTTAATTCAAAAATTTCTTTTTCTAATTCATTTATTAGTGTTGTATTATTTTCAAATTTTGCAGTTGTTAACTGAGATTCTAATATATTCTTTTCTCTACAACTTGATAATAATTGTGAATAAGTAACTTCTTCATTTTGATTCTCTAATGTTTTTGATTTGACACAAGAATTATATTCATTCTGTTTTGTACCATCATTAGAAGAAGGACTACCATATACTATAGTATTACAATAAGATCTATAATCAAAATTCCTTAATTCTGTTAACTTATTTTCATACACATTACAATCTAATGGGTTATCAACATTAGTTAAAGCTTTTTCAATAACAGTATTATCTGAATTTTTTAAATCTATTTCACTTTGTATTGTATTTATCTCTAAAATTAATTTTTCATTATCTTCTGTCAATAATTTTAATTGTGTTTCTTGTTGGGTAGTTAACGCATTTTGTTTTTTGACAACTTCAACCCCCTCAAAGAATTCTTCAGACTTTTTAATTGTACTATCTATTGGACCAGGATTAGGTGAAATACATTGTACATTATATTCTGAAATTAAATTACTAATACCATTTTTTAAAGATTCTAAATCTGTTAAAATATTTGTCCACAAACCACACTCAACAGGAACCTCTAAATTACAAATAGATTGTGTATTAATATAGTTACCATAATTAATATTACAATTAGAACTATTTAATGTTAAACTAAAACAATTACCAATATTAGATTCTACCTCACCTTTTATTCTTTTATATTCTTCAATATAAAATAACATATCTGTGTAAACTATATTAAGAGTTGAAAGGTTATCTAATATTTCAGTAGAAGGGTTATCAGATTTTAAATTATTATATATATCATTTATTTGATTTACCCATATTTGGTTGGATGTTGCCCATTGTGATACTGATACTACATTACCACCTATTGCACTACAACATTCTACGTTTGGTTCGTTTACGTCTATACCTAACCAATTATTATTATTACTTACCAAAGGTGAAGGATTAAATCTTTCTATCAATTCCTGAGAGTCTTCACTACTATTTGTAAATGAAATAAAATTTCTACAATTAATATTGTTTATACTATTTTCATAGAATATCGCAGGAAAACAAGAAACGTTATCTGCACACTCAATAAGATTAGATGCTTCATATTTTAACATATAATCAAATGAAAAATCTATAGAACAACTACAATCTTCTATAACTTCACCAGTACTTTCATTAACAGGAAACTCTGGTAGTTTAAAACCCTGCCAATTTTCACTACCAAATACTACTGAAATGTTATTAAAGTTCTGACAAATTATTAATTCAGGATCGACTAACGCAATAAAATAATTATTAGGGGTTGATTGATTACTCGGTACATAAGGTACAACTTGCCCATTGTCATTTAAAACAAAAGTACCAAAACTATATTGTGGGTATAATTCTGCAATTTGTTGGTAAAGTAATGCTAGAATACCCGTACTATTCCAATCCACAATTAAATTACTATTAAATTCGCTTAATGGTTTAAAACTAATTCTACCATATACATCTATAGAAGATACTTCCCAATTTTCGGGAAAATTTAATTCAGAGTTTAAAAAGTCTGAATTAGGTCCTGGTACTACAACTGCAGTGTCATCGGAATTACTAAAACCTTTTACTATTACAGACTTTTCAAAACAATCTTTAAATATATTTGTTGTATAATATAAGGATACATTACCTATTGGGTTTTGTAATTCATAATAACTATCATTTACTGTAGTATCTATTATGGGTATAGTGTATGTTTCTGTGAAGGTATTATTAGTAAGATTACTTTGTGATACTAATGAACTGACATTATTATTATTTTGTAAACAAGCTACATATGAATTTTTGTTTTTATCAGTTAAAATTGTATAATCATATCCATGATATGCACAACATTCAGGACTACTTATTACTGAAGTTTGTTCACAGGATACCTTAGAAAATAAACTTTCAAAAGAAGGTCCTGAATCAAACTCTAAAGGTGTTGTATTTTCACCCGTTAGTAAATAAGTATTTATATATTCTTGTGGTGTTATACCATAAATGGTTTGGAAGTTTTCTAAAGTAATATCTAAATTAAGTGGACTATTTTTTTTATCATAAATAAACTGATAACAATCGTAATCATTATTGTTAGATGAATTAACTTGTATTACATTATCAGGTAATGTATTATTAACCATCAAAAATGGTATAATCCCATTATCTAAAGGATCTTGGGGTATACCAACACAAGGTCCAGTATCTTTATCACCTGTATAACAAAACTCAGCATCCCTACCATACTCATTTATATAGCTTATATGTGTCCCACCGAATTTTTTACAACACACATCAAATTCATCTATACTTACCTTTATATCGTCATTATTAGTAAAATAAAAAAATGGTGTACATACTTTTGAGTTTGTTTTTTCACAATTAAATTTAACTGATTCCTCTTCTATATCATTTAAACAAATCTCTAAAGTGTTGTTTGTATCACAATTTTCTGTTTCTATTTCGTTTAAACAATTTTTTAAAGATACCTCATAATTATTTTTAATAACTTGCCACTCTGGCGAATAAATTAAGTATTTATCTTGTTTTATCCTTTCTAAAAATTCATTATATTGTGACTCCGCTTGTGAATATGATTGTTGTAAAGTAGTCTTACCATCATTTTGTAATGGTGTCTCTATTATCGAATAATTAATATCTACACAATTTCCAATAGGTTGATAACTATCAGTATTTGGGTTAAATGTTAATTGTGAAGTATAAAATTCAGTAGTACCTGTTGGTATACCATTAAAGATACCATAGTTATAATTAATGAAAAAATTCTCTTGTATTGTATTCGCAGTTAAAACTACTGTTGGTTCGTTATCAAAGTTTGGTATATAACATCTACTAAAATATTGTAGGTATTCACTACCACCATCATAAGGTCCAACATGTGGATTATTCCCATTTAAAACTGTTGGGGAGCTATCACCATAAGTGTCCCTATACCATCCACCCGCTTTCTGAAAATACATATCTGTGACACCATTTTCAACTATTTCACCTGTTTCTGTATCAATAAAATTGTTAATAACTAAATCACCATTAATAGGCGGTAATGGGTATCCATTAACATCGTATGGTACATTAGTTAAATCTACATCTCCCGTATAAATGTAAAGTAACTTTTTTAAGTTTTCAATATCTAACGGTTTATCTACCACTACAATATATTCATTAAAGTTAACCAATGATTCTGGTGCACCTATAAATCTGAATAAAAATTCTACCGCTTTTCTACTACCTTTACTTTTCCACAACCAAGCAATATTAAGAATTAACCTCCTATATAATTCCACATCAATTTCTTGTTGTGTTAAATTAGTAGAAGTACCACTAAAATTATCACCACCATTACTAGGTAAATAAAGTTTAGATAAAGAAGCGTCACTAATAAAATTGATAGGTTCTAAACCTAACATATATGATAAATCTTTAACTAAAGAATCTGGTATATTATTTCTTTTGTTATATGTTACAACATTTGCAAATTTTATTCCATTTATATATTTCTTTATAAAATCAAACTCAACACCATAAATTCTTAATAAATTAGTTACTTTTTCACCATTTAATGTTAAATCATCACCTTCCTGCTTTGGGGTTGTATCAAAAGAACTAATTACTTCAGTGGTATACTTTCTTAAAATTAAATCTGTTTTAGTTTCGTCTATACTTTCTACAAATTGGTTTAATTTATCTAAATATGCGACATAAAAACTATTAAAGAAATTTAAATTATATCCGTCTTCCAATATTGGAAAATCATATAATTTTTTACTAGTTAATAAAACACCGTCATCTGTAAATTTACTACCTATAATTTCTGACCTATATTTAGGATAAATATCCCTATTTAATAAGTTTTTTTGTAAGTCATTTAATCCAGTAAAGAAATATTCAACCTCTACTTCGTTTGGTTTAATAAAATATGGTATTGACGAATCTACCGCATTAGATAAAAAAGTCATTTGAGGTATGTATATTCCAGTTAACTCAGGAAAAGGATTACCATCAACAACTAAAGTTAATTCTGAATTTGTTTTATAATCTGCAGGTGTGATACTTTTGATATTTTTAATAATACCATTATGCTCTATAACATATGAACCATAACTTAATGTAAAATTTCTTAATTTATTTACATTACTTTCTGTTGGTTCGTATTGTGCGTCTTTAGTATAAGTAATATTATAAGGGTTTATGAAAAAATTACTATTAACTTTAAATGTAGATTCGTCTTTTGAAATATCATACACATAATTTGTTATGTTATTTCCAGTAACACTACCAACTTTATTATCCACATATATCGCTGCAGGCCAATTACTTTCTATTTCTAATAATGAAGCCCTTAACAATTCTTTAGTTGACCCATACCAAACATAACTAAGGGGGTTAGTAATATCTATATTTAATTTTGTTTTAACATTTTTTTGGACACCTAATTCTGTGTCATCTGTAGTAGTTATATCATTTAAAGTATAAATTTTAGATTTAGTACCCTGTGTAAATAAAATATTTGGTTTTGGCTCTAAATTTACTGATATTGAAAAGTTTCCGTTAGTAAATAATGTAGTACCACCTTCACTAGTTAATTGGAAACCTACCAAATCAGGACTAAAGTTTCTATATTCAATGTTATCATTGAAAAATATCCTCTTTGCGTACCCTGCAACTTTTATTCTATTATTTTCCGCCATTTATGTTTTAAATATTAGTTATATCATCAAAATCTTTAGTTGGGTCAATAGTAAATTTCTGTTCCCTAACTTCAAACAATGGTTTACCTGTAAACTGATCTTTAATCTCATATAAATTATATTGTCTGTATATTTGGTTCCCAAAGTTGTATATAGTATAAATACCATCTTCCAAAGATTTTGTTTGGTTTGAGAATAATGCGTATGCCAATGTTTCATCATCAAACTCAACCATTTCAATTTCTAACATAATTGGATCAAAAAATGTGTTTGTAATTATAACATTTTGTTGTGGGTTACCAATAAAAGGTGTTGCGTTTGGTTTAATTGATGGTGCAGATGTAGGTGTTAACGTACAAAATACACTAGTAGAATTATCGTTAAAACTATATGCAACTGATGCATTAGAATTACCTTGATTTTGTGTTATTGGTAACGCCCTATTATTTGATGTTATTATTCTAAATAGATTTTGTATTTTATCCTGTCCTGTACCAGATTGTTCTTTTAAATATTCTACTCTATAACCAACTAAATTACCATTTTCAAACCTATTTTGAAAATCTAGTGGTACTTGATTAATATCAAATACAATTCCTTTCACATCTTGATTATCTATTAGTACACTACAATCTTGTATTACTGTCCTAATTTGTTTAGGTCTAATTATTATATTATAAAAGCCTTTTGTACCAAAAATAGAGGTAGGTAATTTTAATGTATATAAACCACCAAATATTTCCGTACTGTTATTTGGATCATTTGTAGGTACTAAAACCTGTAAAGGATCTAATTGTTGTAAGTCAACACTGGTTAATGATTCCCTATTTGGTGTATAACTGTAATATATTTCAACGTCATCTACTGATACGTCCGCTGGTCTTATTGTTCCATAATTTCCTGTTGCCATAACTTTTTATTTTAAATTCTTATAAATCCACCCCTATTTGTGTCAATATCATTAGTTGTTTTTATTTCGGATAATATTGCGTGTCTTTCAAATATATCTGCAACACCTCTATTAATAAATACTACACTATCAACTTCTGGTTTAAAAACTACACCTAAATATTCTTCTTTTTTTGTTAACGCATTTAATGAAGTATTAAAAGAGTTCCAACCACTATTATCTACCTTAAATATTGTTGTTTTATTAGTTGTAAGAAAACCATATTCATTTATTTTTTTAGTGAATTTATTTTTAAATGTAATATACTCTACTCCTGTATTATCTATGTTGTTTGAATTTGCACCTATTTTATATTTTATTTTTTCATTATCACTCTCTAAAACCCCATTAAATATTATTTTACTATTATCTGACGTATTTAAATCTGTCACGTATATATCTTGTCCACTACTATCTTTTCTATAAGATTTCACTTGTTTTAGTAGTGAATCATCTGTATAACCTGATAACGAATTAGGTTGTGTATAGTAAAAATTAACTGGTGCGCCCGCTAATCTACCATATTCGAATGAGTTAAATCCTTGCGGTTTTTCTACCAATGTTTCTGTTTTAGGTATATATGGTTTATCCGTAAACAAACCCATATCATCAAATTTTTGTGTTAAAAATAAATCAACATTAATTGTATTAAGTATTTTTTGTCCAAATGAGTTTAATATAAAATTACCCTCATTATCTATTTTATAGTTAGGTATCTTACCATAATAATAATTAGGACTTTCGGTGTCAATAACAGTTTTACCCTCAGAATTAGTAGTTAATACACTTTTAGGTATACTACGAATTGTAAAGTTTTCTAAATTTATTTTTTTTCTAATATATTTCATATCAAATATAAATATTCTAAGGTGTAATTTGCCAAAATGTTAATGATGGTATATCACCAGAACTAGGATTAATGTTTACACCTGGCGGTACTAATGATTGTAAAGTATTAGGTACAAATCTATACTTATAAACACCATTATCATTTTTTAATATTATTTTTAAATAAAGTATACCATTTTCACCCTCAATATTTGTTAATGAAATATTGTTAGGGTTAGATAACCTATGAGGGGCTAATTCATACACTCTACCATTTAATGCGTTGTTAAACTGCATTACCCCATAAAGTTCATATTCTTGATTTGGTGCATTGTCCACTAAATCTTTAAACCAATATATGTGAAATCCTTCATGAACTTCATTTGGTTGTGTTACTGGATCACCTAATACAAACGATATCGGACATTCTTCTATCGGTAGTATGAACCCAAACTCATTTTCTTGTTCAATACCTATCTGTGTAAAAATGTCTGCAAATGTTAATAATTCGTTTTGTCCGCTATTTGGGTTATCAAATAATGAAAACCTTATAAAACTATTAACAAATCTATTAGTTCTACAAAAAACATCGTCAAAAATAAAACCAATATCTTTATAAACACCAGGTTCTGCACTACTCCCTCTATGTTGCGGTGCACCATTTGTAATAGTTTCTGGTGTGTAAAAATTTAAATTAATTTTAAATCTATCTATAATATCCCATTCATCTGTTTCAGGATTTATTCTAGATGGTTTAAAAATCACTTTTTTATAATCCACTATTGGGTTTATCGATTTTTCAATCTCATCTTTAACAAATTTATCTTCTATCAATTCCGCATTATCAACAGGATAAAAATTAGTTTTTAATGCGATATCTATTGTAGTACCACTACCTAAACTGTCTAATAATATTTTTCTTTTATCAACAAACATCGTCTAAAGTATTTTCTTCTAATAATGATAAGTCTACACAACCACCAGCCACATCTCTCTTACCTAATTCATATTCTCCTACATAATCTGCCAAAGTAACTTCTAAATTTAAATTTGCAACACCATTATAATTTAATATATCCAATGTATTACCACCACCAGTGTCTAAAGTGAAAATAGTTTTATTCCATACACTACCATTCCATTGGTAATAACCTAAACCATCTCCATTTGTTATATCACTATTAGTGTTATAAATTAGAATCCCACTTTGGGGTGCTGGACTAAATGCAGATGTGTCTGTATTGTTAAATAGTGAAATACTAGGTATAATAAGTTTATAACTTAAGAATGTTGGATCACTTAAAAAATTTAAAAATTTATTTTGTTCTACATTACCAGTGTCTGACGCACCTAATGTTATATCTTCAGATATTAACACAAATTGGCAAGGTGGATCTTGTCTTTGGAAATAGAATGTTTTATCCAAATAAATGTAGTGAGCACCACTCTCAAAAGGATAGTCAACTCCACCACCAGAACTGTCAATAAACCCTATATCTAATAAGTCTCTCCACTTATATACATTAGGTGATATTTCTGTTGCATAATCTGGTATCTGAAAAGATTTTTTAAGTTCCAATATTTCATTTAATGTTGTAATGTTAAATTTATCTATTATAGTTTGTAAATTAACAACAGGATTTATATAATTTGCAAACTCCCTTATTTGTATAGCATTAAAAGGATTGTATATGTAACCTTCTTTCTTATTTTCATATTCTGGTTTAATTGTGTTTAAATATTCTCTATATATTGTATTCACTCTATGATAAATCGCCTCTAATGATCGTTCAAACAACTCATTCTCATTATACTCAACAATATCACCATCAAATTCATTATCTGATTCATCTATAGCTTCATAGTATGTTGATGGTGTGTAATTTGTATCACCATAAGAACGTATATTATAATTAACATTAACATCATTTTCTAAATCGTAACCCGCAGATATCGGTGTCCAAAATCTAGTACTACCATCTGAGTTAGTAGTAATCACACTACTTAAAGATGAATCATTTAATATACTATTCCAATATTGTGTATTAATAGAGGTTGGGTCACTATCTCTATCATTTTTTATTATTGATAAATACAATTCACTTATAGGTCTACCTAAATTATCTACTAACCCACTCACATCTATATCTTTTTTAAAGTTAAATGCGGCAACATCATCATTAAAATACGAAACCCCATAAGCTGCGGGATATAAATCATAATCTTTGTAATCAACAGTTAAAGATTTAAACCTTCTTACGTAATATTCTGATGGTTTATCCTTAACAACTCTTTTAACCGTAGAACTACCAATAGTGAAGTTAATATCTGAAGGATTAACATCAATAACAAAAGTTCTTAGTTTTTTGTTATTGGTAACATTACCCAATTTAAATACTCTATAATATTTAGTATTTAAATTTAGTGTGTTTGGGGATGTTAAATCTATAAAATTAATTAGTTGTATCCTATCACCTTCAGATAAACCATGATTCATTGCAGTCCTAAAACCAGTATATAATCTACCATTTAATTCTATTGAAAATTTTTCAATTATCGGCACCCCATTTTTAAGTTGCAATCCTTTAACTATTTCAATATTATTCACACTCTCAAATGGGTACGTAATTTTCAAAAGGTAGTTTTGTTTACCGTCACTATCCAACATTCTTAATCTATCATATCCCGGATCAAATGGTGAAAAATCACACAACGCACTTTTATTATCGTTAAATTGTAAAGAGTCTTCATCAGGTTCATCATTATAATAACCCACCCAACCGTCTTTTTCAAAAATACCTGAACTTAAAATTGTTTTAGCCTGTATATTATTTTCTTCATCATTATATATTTTAACATTTTCATTGAATAATGGATTACTAATTATAGGTTTAACTACACCATAAAATCTATATATACCACTATCTTTTCTTTCTTTTAGAAATTGTTCATATTGATCAACAGTTGTATCGATATCGTTAAGTGGTATAGGTTTATTAGAATTTTCCAAACCTAATTGTACTTGTGTGGTGACATTTACATTATCAGGTAACCTTTGATTATTTAGTAATATTTTATTTGTTTTTTCCACTATCTATAAATATTTTATTTTTAACTTATTGTTAATGTTACATTAAAAGTATTTCTATAAAATGGAAATACTTCTATCCTACCTTGATATGTTCCAATAGAATTAATAGGGTAATTAATCACCTGATTGGGGTTTGGTATTGATTGTACAGGAATAGGGTTTGGTGTAATATTATTATTTATTGGTCCACCATTTCCATCGTCAATAAATACATTTACATATAATTCAGATGGTCCTGGAGGAAAACAGTCTGGGGAACCACCATCACCGCCCCATAATGATACGTTTACTTGTGTGGGTAAACTATTAACTTCTAATGTAAAATCTCTTATTTCTGTAGGTGAGGTAGTAGAACACGCACCATTTGTTATTGAAATGTTGTTCACATCAGGATAGATAGTACCATTAGATGGGTCAGTGTAAGATAATACGTAATCAGATGTACCACCAGGTCCGCCAGGAGGTCCACCTCCACCAGGTCCTGACGATCCGCTACCACCAGTTCCCGATGAACCACTACCACCAGTTCCAACACCACCACCTGTAGATGTACCACCTCCCGAATTATTACCTACATTGTCAAAGTTAATACCATTATTAGTAAATTGTTGTACATCACCAACATTCACTTGTTGTAATAATGTTTCACCTAAACAAGTTTTAAATACTGTAAAGTTATTTTCTTCACCACCATTTATATTAGGTGTATTATTAATATTTTCTTCTACTTGTGAATTAGATGCCCCTAAACCTTGTAATGTTATTGCGTTTATCTTATCTGCAAAGAATTTCCCAACAGTCTTATGTAATGCAGTTTTACCTGGTACTAACCCAAAATATAAATGATATGGTGTTTGTGACCTATTAAATCTTATACCTGACACATTCTCTTCGAAATTATCATCGTCATTAACATCATCTAATATTTCTTGTGTACCAAAATTTAACGAATTATTACCGTTAGGATAGTCAATAAATTGTCCTGTTGCGCCAGGTGCCAACCCATAAAAATAATCAGGATTTCCATTTTCTTTTTTATAACCACACGCATCTCCCGAAATAAATGAATCACTGTCGTTGAACTCTGAAAGTACAGTTCCGCCACCATTAGGTAATTCATAAAACACATTATCTCCAGCGAATGAACCATCTAAAACAGTTATCTCAGGATATGTATTATAAATATTATCTGTATCCAATCCACCTGGTCTAATATGATGAAAAGTTCTATCACCTTTATATCCGTTAAATCTCCTACAAAAGTATTCTCTAATGTCTTCGTCATGATCGAATCTAACAAAACAATTACCCGCTTCTATACCAATATCATTTTTATCAACCATATCAACACCTATCTGAGATTGATTAACTGCTGCGTTTATATTAGAACATACTACAGTAAAACATCCGAATTCAACATAAGCCCTCAAATTTAAAGATGAATTTTTCTTATCTTCTAATTTAAGAACCTCTATTTTATTACCCGATATATTACTATTTGGATCAGTATAACTAGTTGAGTTAGGGTTACCTTTATATTTATACTCTTCAACACTAACTTGAAAGGTTGTTGGTTCTAACTGATCTATTATGAAAGGAACATCGTCAATATCACAATAACTCATACTACCTAATTCCATAATTGTTGTAGGCATTAATAAATTCGCCTTATACTCTGATAAATTTTCTTTAGGGTCACCAGGTTTCATATATGGTGTATAATATATTTCACCTTCATACCAACTAATTAACCCATGTTCTATTATTGGATCACCATAATTATCGTACTCCGCAGGTCTACCTTTACAGGGTGCGACACCATTACTACTACAAGATGGTGTACAATTGTTACCAGGACAAAAATCACCTGGTTGTGGTAGTAGTTGCCCATTATCTGCCTCAGATTCAGGGTTTTCAAAAGTACCATCTGCACCACCTAAGAAATTATCTGCAATAACATCATCTTGTGGGATATTTTCGGTACAATCTAATGTTGTTTTAAAAAATTCTTTTCTCTCAATTAATCTAGTATTATCACATATGTTTCTGTGGTGTCCATGTCCACCAATGTTTTCCCAACTAGAGAAACCACTAGGATCTTCAGTTTCTATATACTCTGGTTTTCCATGTGTACCAGGCACTTTTCTATTTTTAACTAAATCTATTCCTGAGTTAATCCCATTAAAAACATTTTCTAATTCTGAAAATTCGTTGAAGGTTATTATACACCCATCTTGTGATGGTGTTAACCCCTCAAATTTTATTTCTTGTACCGCCAAATTTAAATTATCAGTTTCATCATCATTTTCAGGTGTACCATACCACTCAGTAACTCTTTTACCTTTAATCTTCGCAGTACAACCTTCTATTGATATAGTCGGATTACTAAATGGTAAAGTTGGGATTTTAATTCTCCATTGATTATATGTTGGGTCACCTTGAAAGGTATTTGAGTTTCTTATTCTACATTCAAAGTCACAAAATTTATCTTTTTTAATTTGTCCGAATTTTCTTTTAGATTTTTTTAATTTATATTTTCTCTTTATTAGTGGGAAATATAAAGAACCACCAACCCAATCATTATAAAAATCAAATTTTAACATTTTTAAGAAATTCGCCACTGGTTCTAAAACACAAGCAACCCAATCTTTAACTCCTGGCGTTTGTAACCCACCACAATTTACACAACTATATGGTGCCACAAATGTTTGGTTACATAGAACAGGCGCAAAAGGACTTGGGATATGACTCACAATAATTTCTAAGTCTTCTTCCGCACATCTTAATGGTATTAAAGGTATTTTAACACAACAATCACTACAACAAGAAACTGAGTCCCTTTCAGTTTCACCAACTAAATTTTCTTTTCTACATGGACAACCATATACATAACTATTATTTGTGTTTTCACAACCTGAACCCGCATTTTCACCATTAGCAATTACTGGACAACAACTATGTGTTTGTGCACCTGTTGTTGCAGGACAAGAAGGTTTGCATTTTTTACAAAATACAGGTCCCAATAAACACCTATATTTTAATTTAATTGATAAACCAAATTCCGCACCACATCCGCAGTTAGCACCACAATTTCCATTATTTTCATCACCAAAACAATCGATTCTATATGCAGAATTACAAAGTTCAACACCAAGTGGTAAGTTTAAACAATATTTTAGTTCTATTTTTAAACCTATAGGTATTTTAATCTGACATAGTAAAGTGACTAAACCATTAATAACATTCAATGCACCATTTATAAATCCTACTATAGTACCAAAAATATTGAGTATTAGACATAATATCGCATATAAAATATTAGTATTCGTATCAAATCTGTTTGTAGGGTATTTATTAACCCCCTCTGCGTTAAAAATATCCTTTATACCTATAAACCCTCTAGCTTCATCACTTCGGGCTTTTTGCATTCTACCAATATATTGTTTAACCGTATAAACCTTTTTCCATCTAAAAGTATAAAACTCTTCTAAATAATTGTATTGGTTTCTTAAATCATCTTCGTAAGGTGTACCAGTGGTAACTGTTGATAATTGTTCATTTTTATTAAATAATATAGTATTTTCTAGTTCTTCTGATGAAAATTCGTCAAATACAAAGTTGTTATTCGTATTTGGAACTAAAAATTTTGCCCTTTGTCTAAGTCTTTTATCGTTAGATGTTGCATCCATAGACACTCTAAACCTATAGTCTCCTTCTGTTGCAACACCTTTAATCCCATCTGGTGATGGTACTAAGTTTCCAAACTCATCAGTAACTACTTTTCTAAGATTCATAGGGACTAAAACTGACCAGTTACCATTATCGTCAATACTATCTTCTTTAAAGTTAAATTTTTCTATACCACCATCACTATTTCTCCTTATAGCTTCTATTTTACCTGCACCTGTAATAACTTCATTCATTTTACCCATCTCTCTAGATGGTTTACAATTTTTGTTTAATGAGTCTTTTTCGTCATCAGAAAAAACACTACCCATAAAAACAGAATTAGGAATAATCTCAACATTAGGTTCGATGTCTACTCTATTTATACCTAATGCACTACCCACACTTAAACTATCACACCAATAAGGTTCAACTGTTACAGGAATGTTTTCTGAAAATATTTGTGGTAAACTATCTAAGTTGTTTGAACCATTAAATTTAAACCTACTAGAGAATAAGTCGTCACTATAACCTTTATTAATTAATTCAAAAGGACGTGAAGATAAAAATCCAATGTCACTAACATCCATATCATAATGTAAGAAATGTTCACCTACAGGTACACCAAATAAAATATAATCACCCGCCTCATTTGTGGTTGTTGTATATTTGTAATACTTTTCATATATTTCTAATGTAGTACTATCATCTAAAATCTCTCTTTTTTTAGGGAAAGTACCTACAGGTGTATGATCTAAAGTTTGTTGGTTTTTTGGTAATAAATTATACCTAACACCATTTTTATTTTTTTGATCTGGAAAGGGTTCTTGATAGTTATATAGTGCCGATTTAACTGGATCTTCTAAGTCCTTTTCGTCAACAGGTACAAATATGGAAACTTTAACATTCGGAACACCGAACCCTCCATTAATGATTACTCTACCTGCAACAACACCATAATCAGCACAAAAGTTTTGGTACTCGTCTTTTTGAGATATTTTTAAACTTAAAACCTCTAAAAAATCATAATTTTGATTAAGATCAACATTAACTTTTAGAAACCCATTATTATCTACACCTGGTGTTGTCTTAATTCTATATGACTTAGACATTTAAAATTTTACTTTTTTACATCATTATTATTTTCGTGTACTTCGACTTCATTAATTTCCGTTTCATCGTAATCTACAACGTTAACTAACTCACTTCCTTCTTCGTAACCTGAATTTTTTTCAAATTGTTTTTTTCTTTTCCTCACTTCTCTATCATGCCTAAAACTAGCATATTTATATATCAACCCTTTAAAGAAGTTTTTAACTTTTTTAGTTACTTTAGGTAAACTTTTAGGTAAGAAGAAGTGTAAGAACATCTGAATGATTAATACTGATAATACTAAAGGTAATGATATCAATATCACAACAAAAGCAACTAGTTTAAAAATAAAACTACCATTTTCAAAACCTCCTTCCCTCACACTTTTAGGAACGAAATTTATATCTAACGTGTCTTTTTCATCATTAACTACTTTTTCTTTTTGTTTTTTGTTTTGTTTACATGTTTTACATCCCATAACTTTAATTTTTATTATAAAACTAATTCATTTTTTAAAAAAGTAATTATTATGAAGTAGAAATTGTTACTTTAATGTCTTTATTAGGGTACTTTATTTCGAACATTCCGTTAGGTTCACCAAATAAGGTATATCTACCCAACAAATCTATTTGTCTTGTTTCATCATCAATATATGGTTGTGCAACTTCATTTCGTGAATATTCACCATTTTCATTAACTTTATTAAAAATTCTTAAATCTGTAACGTTTAAGACACCACCTACATTATTTATATTTTCAACTAATTGTGATATATAAATATTATCACCCATATCCCATTTATTGATATCAAAATAATTTCTAACACTATCAATAACACCACTAACTACATCACCTTTAGGTATTGACTTATCTGCAAACACATCAATTTCAAATCCTAAATTAAAAACTCTACCATTTTTAATTGTAACGTAATCATTAATCATTCTATAATCTGCTAAATATTCTGCGATATTTTCTTTTAGTGCTGATGTAGCCTGTGTTGTTAATTTCCCATTTTCATCTAAAGCCAATATAGATACGTTTATTTTATTTCTTTCTTCCCATACACCTGTTCTGAATGGTACACCAAATTGTCCAGGCATTAATGGTACCCTACTTTGATAATCTTTTATGGTAACACATCTATTTTGTGAAGAAAAATTATATCTGACTAAATTTCTAATTTCATCTACTGAGGGTTGTTCTTTACCACCTAAAGCTGGTATAGGGTTATTAACACTTATACTATTTCTAATTATCCTATTTATATTTGAATCTGCTCCGTTTAATATCGTACTTATAGTACCTAAGTTATTAATACTATTTGGTCCAATATTTGTATCTTCACCACCACCAACTCTATATCTTACAAATAATGTATTATCTGTTTGTGGGATCTCACCTAAAGATAAATTATTAATTGTATTTCCAATTCTTTCTATTTGTCCTCTACACCCAATAAAGTCATTTAATTCTGAAGTATCCATATCACCACCACCAAAAGTAATTTTACAAAATCCATTATCAGTATATTCTTTTATAAATCTTTGTGGTGCATTTTTCCATTTACCCACAACTACACCTTCTCTATCAGAAACCCCATTGTTATCTTCAATATAAATCTGATTTTGTGCTAGTGCTGGTACTTCATACCAGTTTAAATCAAAATTACTAAACTCTTGTTCTGTGGGTTGGTTAACAAAGTTAGTACCCTCCTTTGTTATGATATTCTCAACTGATAGAATATTGTCTTCAGGTAAAATTATCTCTAAAAATGGGCGATAATCACCTCTACCTAAAACCTTTTTATATGTTTTAGTAATTCCATTAATCATTATTTCTCTTTTTGTTAAAGAGTAATTTTGTATAATTCCTGCACTATCTATATTTGGTATAATCAATCTATTAGGTATACCACCTGTGGTAAATGGTGACGAAAAATCACAATCTTCAATTAATTCAAATACTTTACCCGCACCACTTGCTTGAGAACCTTTTAAAATTTTAGGTGCGTAACTTATGTCAAAAGTATCACCATTAACGGGTATGTTGGTTACCGTCCAATCAACAATAGTAATACTAGGTCTTTTTCCTGGTATATTTAAACCAAAGGTTCTAGCCAATTCTAATATTGATGATCTTTCTTGTGCATAATTTATTTGTGTTTCATTAAACATTCTATCAGTATGAAATGATAACATATCACCAACCGCAGCATTAAGTTCTAATAACATCATACCTACAGAAGCATCATTGAAGTCTGAAAATGTTTCAGGATAATATTTTTGTATAAATTCTATTAGTTGTGACCTTACATCAGAAAAATTTCTAGCGTTATAATCTATTTTTTTTATCATATCTTAAAATGTTAATACAACTGTATCAGTACTATTAAAAGTACCTTCTGTTACAGTATATGTTAGTTCTACTATTATTGCCTCTTGAACATCATCATTTCTAAAGGTGATATCATTGACAATTAAATTTGGTATATATTTTGAAATAGTTTGATTTAAATTATCTTTAATTTCAGAATGTGTTACATTATCGTTGGGTTCAAAAATATATTTTTTTAAATCACTACCAAAATCAGGTAAATATAGTCTCTCACCTTTATTTGTTAATAAAAGATGTAATAAATC